>OOAD01000164.1_pt1 | contig 52170 bp, 63 predicted proteins | sample 1671151 | NCBI WGS metagenome assembly OOAD01 (sample SAMN06348127, study PRJEB24527) | human gut metagenome | biome: human gut; feature: ankylosing spondylitis patient; material: feces | host: Homo sapiens | place: China | collected 2015-10
TGTTGAATTAATGGGTAGACGTTTTGCCCATGTAAAAACTCTTTAATTCGGTGAAGGCTAAGTTGAGTATTGATTATTAATATTCAATATGTTAATACCGAGCCAAGACTTTACAGAAATGTAAGTAAGGTGTAACGACTAGATAAAGTAACCTAAACAGTTTTGCATGGTGAAATATCCACGAACAGGAGTGATTTATTCAAGATTGAATAATGAAAGATATAGTCTAAACTATATGGAAACATATAGAGCATAGGATAAAGAGCCTATGGTTAATCACAAAAATTGGAAACAATGAAGTACGCCGGTTCAGTAGCTGGGACATTGGGCGTTTCTATGGATGATTTATCAGTTGCTATCGGTCTAATGGCGAATTCATCAATAAAAGGAAGTCGTGCAGGGACTGCAATGAGAACATTGTTGGCAAATTTAAGTGCACCTACTGAAACCGTAGCAAAAGCTATGGATAAATACGGAATAGGACTTGTTACTGCGAAAGATGGTTCAGTTGACTTAGATAAAACATTAAGAAATTTAAGAAGTAGTTTAAAATCATTACCTTTAGTTGAACAAGCGGCCGCATGTAAGGACTTAGCTGGTAAAACAGGTATGACAGGTTTACTATCAATTGTTAATGCTACAGATGATGCATATGATAGTTTAACTGATAGTGTACAAAACTCTACTCAAACGGTTTCTTATTGGAATCAAAATTTAGGAGAAGCAGGAGTTACTGGAAAAGAATGTAGTAAAAGAATAAATAACTTAAAAGAAGTTTTAAGTCAAACAGAATATCTAGGTGCTGCATTTAACATGACTACACAGGATATGGCTTTAGCTTTACAAGTATTAGGGTCTGATGCAAAAGTAACATCAAAAAATGTTGAAGACTTGTTTGGTGTATTAGATGCAATGAGAAATCCCACAAATGCTCAGAAAAAGCAATTTAAAGAACTGGGACTAACTTATAAAGAAATTAATGATGACGCTTTTGACTATAGTGCTACTTGTGACATGATCAATGAGAATACAAAAGGAATAGTAGACAATGCTAAAGGTTTAAAAGATGTTGTTTCTAAACAAGAAATAATAGATAAGTTAAATCCAGATATGTCACTTAAGGAAGCTAATCAAGTGTTAAAAGAGTATGGCATGTCTGCTAAAAGTGCTTCTACTGGCCAAATAGATTTAATTGCAAATTTAACTCAATTAAGAGAAAAATTTGGAGATATGGATAAATCAACTAGAGAACAAATTTTAACAAACTTAGGTTTATCTGATTCCCTAGATGAAATAAATGAAATATGTGGTTTATCTGACGAACAATTCAAATTATATTGTGATAATTTAAATTTAGTGACTGGATTATCTGAAAAAATGGCGCAAGCTATGGATGAAACAACTAAAAATAAATTATTAATTTTATCATCTGCTTTACAAGATGTTGCGATACAAGGATTTGAATTTTTAAAACCAGCTATTCAATCTACTTCTGAAAAATTAGCTGAATTTTTCAGTGTTTGGAGAAGTGGAAATAAAGAAGGTACTACAGAAGATGGTCAGGTCTTATATACATTTGAAAATTTTAAAAAGGCATTGGATAATATGCTTGGATATATAAGAAATGCAGATATATCAGGAGCGATTCAACAAGCTTTTAGTGGAATTAATACTTTTATAACTCAAGGCGGATTAAGTAGAGTATTAGCTATCGGCAAAGAAATTATACATCAAATTTGTCAAGGAATTATAAATAGTAAAGGCGATATAAGAGAAGGTATTTCAAGTGCTATTAAACAAATTTCAGAATTTGTAAAAGATGTTGCTCCAGAAGTTGAAGAAGCTGGTAGAGTAATTTTAGATGCTTTAAGAGACGGAATAAAAAACAATTCAGACAATATACATGATGCTTTAGATGCAGTTGCTTCAGCAATGAATTCCTGGGTAGAAGGAAGTGAACAAATAAAATCTTTAACTGGTAGCTTTGCAGATATTTTTATTGATAGTTTTATTGAAAACTTAACTGACAGATTTACTGGTAGAGCATCAGAACTTTGGCAAGCAATAACAAGTTGGATTACTAGTTCTAAACCTGATTTTAGCAAAGGTGGTACCGGTATAATACAAGGTTTAGTAAATTGGTTTACAGGGGAATCTTATGCTGATGAAAAGACTGGTAATGAAAAACCTCTTAATACTAGCAAAGATTCTAATAGTAACAAAATAAATTCTAAACTTTCTAGTATGAACACAGATGAAATAAAAGCATTACAAACACAATTAACAGCTTTACAGACAACAGTACAAAGTGTTTCAAATTCAATTTCTCAAGCATTTACATCATTACAAAATAATTTAAGAACTAGTTTAGTTGGATGTGCAAATATAGCAAGAAATCAATTTGTAAGTATATCAAACGTAGCTAGAAATCAATGCTTAAATGTATCTAATATAGTAAGAAACCAATTTCTATCTATTAGTAATATAATACGTAATCAAATTACAAATGCTAGAAATGTTGTTACATCACAAATGATAAGCATGAAGAATGTTATATCAACTCAAGTTTCAGAGGCTAGGAATAAACTTACATCTCAAATGATATCAATTAGAAATGTATCTAGAACACAGATTACACTTGCTAGAAATGCTGTTACATCTCAAATGATATCAATGAAAAGAGTTATAACTACTCAATCAAGAGAAGCAAGAAATAACTTTACAAGACAAATGATAAGCATGAAAAATGTTGCTAGAACTCAATCAAGAGAAATCGGTCAACAAATGGCTAACGGTGTTACTCAAGGTATTCAAAGTGGTACATCAAGAGCAGTTAGTGCGGCAAGGAGTCTTGTTAATCAAGTTAATGCAGAAATGAAAAAGACTGCTAAAATAAATTCTCCTTCAAGAGTTACTACAGAATATGGTGAATTCATGGACGAAGGTTTAATTAACGGTTTAAAAAACAAATCAAAACAAGTATATGAAGCAGCTAAAAATGTAACTGCTGAAATGCAAAATGCAATGAAAATGGCTGTTCAATCTGAAACAACTAAGTTTTCATTAGAAGCTAGTAATAATAGTAATCTTAGAATTATAAATAGTGTAAGCAATAATACAGTAAAAGAAATCGCTAATTCATTAGGTGAAACCTTGAAAGAAACTATAGGAGATATAAGTGATAGACCTATACAAGTCCAAGCTAACATGGATAAAGTAAAAGTTGTAGATATAATTGCAAAACCTATCGATGAAAAAAATAAACGAGATGAAAAAAGATTAAATAGATTGGAGGGAATAACAAGTGTTTAAGTTTAATAACATTGATTTAGAAATGTTTGTCAAAGTTATTTCGATAGATACAACTTTGATGTCAGAAAGAGTAAATAACTTTTTAGATCCTCCATCTAAAAACGGACGATATTATCAAAATTCAAAATATGATTATAAAGAAATAACGATTACTTTTGATATAAAATCAGATACAGAAGAAGATTGTAAAGATATTATTGATACTTTATCATCTATATTTGATGTTTCTGAGGAAAAAGAACTTGTTATAGATGACAATGAAAGAGTTTATCTAGCAATTCCTGACGGCAAGTTTTCAAAAGAAAAAATTACTAAAGGTATGCGAAGAATAAAAACATCATTTATATGCCCAATACCTTTTTCGCACAACAGTGATGCAAAGATTTTCAATGGTGGAAAAAAGATAACTGTTACAAACGAAGGAAATACAAGCACTCCTGCTATAGTAGAAGTTGATTTCAACGGTGAAGCAACATATTGCCAAATAGATGGTCAAGACGGAAAAGCAATACTTGTTGGTGAATATCCTAGTTTAGTTAACGAAAAGAAAGAAAAAAATTCTACTATTGTTGATGAACCTTGTGAAACTACAGAAAAATTTGTATCAGTAACAGGGGAAGTTGATGCTAAAAGAACTATAACTGGTACTATTCAACCAAATGATGGTGGCTCTAGTTGGTGTATACAGGCGGCTGATTATGGCAGTGGGGACGATTGGCATGGACCTGCATTAAGATATAATTTACCTTCTAATATTACTGATTTCGAATGTAGTATGTATTTTTATCATGACAGTACAGGTAAACTTGAATATAACGAGTTTGGCTCTACTAATGTAACAGAAAAGACTAAATACAAAGTAACATCTACTACTGTAAAACTAAAGGAAAAAAGACTTTCTAGCAGTAAAACATTGCTAAGTATAAAAAAAGGTGTTTATTTAACTGCAGATGAAATTGTAAATGGATGGATAAAAACTACATATAGTAGTCAAACTGGATGGATAAAAATTTCAACCGGTTTGAAAAAAGTTACAGTAACAACAGCAAATTATTACACAAAGCAATCAGTATCTTTAAGAGCAACTGGAAGCAAAAAAGCAAAACTTTTAGCTACTATTCCGAAAGGTACTTGTATTGTTGTATACCCAAATAGTAAACAAGGAAAGTATACGAAAGCAACTTATAAAGGGCAAACCGGATATGTTTACACCGATTACATTATAGAAGGGGATAAAGTTCAGATAGAAACGGATAAAGAAGTTGATACTGCAGAAGATAAAATGGGTATTGTAGAATGTTATGGATTAGATCAAAAAGGTAATAAACTTTTCAAAGTTATGATTTGTGACGAAAATGAATACTTCGAAGCTACTTATCCACTTGTGCAAATTGGAAATGTAGAGTTTTTAAAGGATTCAGAATTTAATATACCTAAGATTGACCCAATAATTACAACAAGTGGTTCTGATGATAGTTTAACTGTTACGAAAAAAACCCCTCGAAGTGGTAAAACAGGTAATTGGAACGAGTTTAAAGGCCATTTTACAGTAAGACGAGAAAATAACGAGTGGTATGCAGAAGTAGTAAAATACAATGAAGCTGGAGAAATAGTAAAAACATTGCCAAGTGAAAGAATGAAGAGTGACAAATTTCCTCTTGGTGATTTAAATCATATTGTTATCTTCTTTGGGAAATATGCTGATAAAAAAGTTGTTGATACTATGACTTTTAATAGATTAGTTATAGAAAAACTAAATGAAGATGGAGAAGATGAAAATATTGATACTACTATATTTAAGCAAGGCGATACATTAAAAGTAGATTTTGCTAACAATGAGGTTTATATAAATAATGTAAAAAACATGGAACATGTTGATATAGGCAGTAATTTCTTTGAAATCCTCCCAGGCGAATACAATTTAAAAATTTCAAGTGATGCAGATATTACAAGTTCTATAATTTTTAATGAAAGGTGGTTGGATTAGTTGGAATTAGTTACTGAAATATATATTCTAAATAGAAATAAAAAAATAATAGACGTGCTATCTAATAACGGGACTAATCCAAATAGTCCTTTTTTTGATGATATTTATAAAATTTATTTAAATACAGGAGCAGAAAGTTTTGAATTTTCTACAGTGACAAATAGCAGAACTTCGAGTTTGCAAAAGGGCTGTTTTATTGCTTTTAAATATAAAAATAAAACAAAATTATTTCAAACAATAAATACATCAAGCGAACATTCTGATGGTCTAATCAAGAAAACTTGTTATTGCGAAACCATTGGACTTGAACTTTTAAATAAAGTTGTTAGAAAAAGTATTTTACAAGGTGACGTAACTACATTTTTTAATTTGATTTTACAAGATTCAAGTTTTGAACTTGGATATGTAGATCCTCAAATCAATGAATTTAGAAGTATTAATATTGAAAAGCCAACACCTATTTATACTGTAATACAAGATAATCTTGAAAATTACAATATAGAAATAGAGTTTACGGTGGAAATAAAAAACAATAAAGTCTATAAACAATATATAAATGTCTATAGACAAAGAGGAAAAGTTACACATGAAAGATTTGAGTATTCAGAAAACGTAGATAACGTTAAGAAAAAAGAAGATTTATCTGAATTTTGTAGTGCTTTAATTGGATATGGCCAAAACGGAATTGATTTTAGAAATGTTGAATGGTTAACAGCTAACGGAAATCCAGCTGATAAACCTCTTAATCAAGATTTTGTTTCAGATGAAGAAGCTCATATGTATTTTCACAACGATGATGGAAGTTACATAATGGGCGTTTATGAATGTGATGCTAGCAACCAAGCAGACCTTCTAAATGAAACATGGAAAGAGTTACAACGAAGAAAAGAACCTCAACTTGACTATGAAACAAATATAATTTATTTTTCTGATGACATTGATATAGGTGATACAGTTTATGTTATAGATAATGATTATGTAAAACCATTACATTTACAAGCTAGGGTAACAGAATTAGAAATATCATTTACCGATTGGGCAAAAAAAAGTAAATGTACATTAGCAAATTATAAAGAAGTAAAAAGTAAAATAAAAAATCTTACAAAAAGTGATGATTTAATAAAAGAAATAATTGAATTTCTTGGCGGTATAGGTGTAGGGGACTTAACCGACGAGGATATTGCAAAAATAAGAGAATATCTTGAAAAAATGGGAGTAGAAAAAGAAGAAATTGATAAAATATTTGATGAAATTAGCAATATTATTAATCCTAAACCAACTCCGCCTGATGAAGGTGATGATGGCGACCCTATTTATATAACTGATTATAAAAATGGTGTATGGCTTGGTGATGATAGATTTTATCAAATAAAAAAATCTAATACAGTTTCAACTACAGACCCAGCTAATGACGAATATGCAGAAGCATTAGCACTATATGAAAAATATGACATAAGCAAATACCAAAATAAAGCAAATCTTAATAATTTATCATCTACAGGAAATAAATATAAGTTATATCTTATAGTTGAATATTATGCTAGAAAATTTGGATTAGACCCCAACTTAGTATATGCAGTTATAATGGGAGAATCTAGGGGTGACCCTTACAGTACTACTGGTAGTAATGGTGGCTACGGCCTTATGCAATGTGAAAGAAGTACGTACTTCAAAGAGTGGGGGAATAAAGCTCAAACCATAAAATATATAGATGGCACAACTAAAACATTCCTTCCATCTTATTCCAACATGACTCCATACAAAGGAGGGAATGCTACTTTAAGTGGAATTACAGTCGATAGAAATATCTTAAATCAAATAAGATTCGGCTGTTGGGAATTGAGACAATGCATAGATTATGCACACGGAAACATATTTGCTGGATTAGTAGCTAATAACATGGGACAAGGTTCACTTAACTGGATAGTATCAAAATATGTGTGCGATAAATACGGATATACATTTGTTGATTCTTACTATTTAAGTTCTCAATCGAATCAAACAAAATTGAAAGTTTATGAGGAATTAGATAGCCTAAAATTTGATTTTGCAGCTTACAGACAAACACTTAAAGACCAAAAAGGATTAGGAACACCGAACAACGTAGAGCTATATCTATGTTGGTACAAAGTAGTAGATGGTCAATTACCTTACTACAAAGATGCACAAGGAAATAAGCTAGGATATGGAGTAGGTGTATCTACTCCAAAAGGAACAGGCAAAGCAAGTTCAAGTGATACAAGACAAATAATAGTTGACACTGCAAAAGCTATAGTACAACAACACACCGACAAATTGGCTACGTATGACCAATCATACAGAACATGGAACTTCAAGAAACCAAATAAACGTAGTGGGACATTCTATGGCATTAAGAATCCGATTTGCTATGACTGCAGTTCTATGGTTACTTGTTGCTATGGTGAAGCTGGACTAAAAAGTATATTTCATAGTGATTCATATTGTGCATATGGTACATTGGTTAAATATGCAACGGCTAAAGATGGGTATAAAATGTTTAAAATCACTAAAACATCTATAGAAAATATGAAAGCTGGAGATATTATAATGATGTGCAATAATGAATGTCCTACAACATTAACTAGAGCGAAAGCTATGGCAAAGAACTTTACACATCATACGTTAATTTACTGCGGTAAAGAAAACGGAACACATATGGTAGCTCATGCTAGAAAGTGGGATTATTGGCCAAAGGCTATAAGGTATATGCCAGTATACAATGATATCTATAAATATGGATTCTGTTTACGACCTTATGACCTTGTCGAAGCTGATAACAATAATGTGGAGGACACTCCTATTATCGACAAGACAGATATGAATGAAGTGTATATAAAAGCTGTTAGAAAAGCAAATGCATATGATTTTTATGATGACAACAATAATTTGTCAAATAAAGTAGAGGGGCTATTTGAAGATGATGATAAAGTTTATCCAAGTTCATCACCTTATGCACTTGTTCATTTTGGATTGAATGATCTAACAGAAAAAGGTATAACAGGAATTAAAACTCTTACAAATATCTTAAAAACAAAATATAGAAATACACCGATTTTCATATTAAAGGAATTACATGTTGGAACTGCTTATGCAGATTATACAACTGTAAATACTTCTATAGATGCATTTAACACTGAAATTAAAACATTCTGTGACAATGAAGAAAATGTATTTTTATTAGATATTTCTAGTAAATTAGAAACTTATACAAGTGTATTAAACTCAAATTACACCAATGACGGTTATTCTTTTAAGGATGATACTAGCATTGGTGTTTTTTATGATGCAATAAAAGAAAAATTACTAGCTACCCCTATCGGCTATAAAAAGAAAGATGATAGTGGCAGCACTGGCGGTGGGAACGATGACGATAGCAATGCATCGAAACGTGAAGGTAAAGTTATAGATATCGTATTAGAAAGCACAAAAACTTACACTTGGCCTAAAATGACAATAAAATCACTTACATTTAAACTGCAAAGTGATGTAGATAAAAGTTTTTACGCTAGAATGATATTTACTACTGCAGATGAAATAAGTTACTCACAAAGTAAAATTTGCTATCTTGAGGGCGTAGATTGTATTGCTGGGCAACTAGTACCAAAACCTAACACTGGATATAAAATCACAATAATGGCCAATGTAAATAGTTCAATAGATTATAAATATTACGGCTCTGTGTCAGTAGACAAGGGCGAAGGATATGCAGACCCTTATACTTTTAAAGGTGGAGAAAAGGTAGCAGAAATAGCAAAAACATACCTTAATCAAACGGGACTTGAATACAGGGGACAATATTCTACAACAGCAGTAAAAACACCCGCATCATATTCGAATCCAGCTAAATATCTAGATAAATGGTACGATTCGAGCAGAAAAAAGGCACAAATAGACTGTAGTACACTAACAAAATTTGCATATATGGGATTAGATTATGACCATTCCCCTTATGCTAACCACAAGATGACAAGTCTAAAACGTAATACTGCTTATAGTTGGGCGTTTACATTCCCTCGTACTGCAGCAGAGCAAGCTGAATATTGTGTTAAGAACGGTTGGGTTTTACATGATGTAGATATAATAAATTTCAGCAATTTAGAGCCTGGAGACATTGTATTTTGGGATAGAGATAACAAAGAAAACGGTCGTTATATGAATTGCTCACATGCAGCTATTGTTATTAAAAAAACAGAAGATGGTGGTTCGGTATATACAATAGAATCTACTCAATGTGAAAACGGTGTGAAGACAAGATTGATAACAGAAAACAAAACAGATAAGATACTATTCTGTGCTAGACCTAAGAAATTATAGGAGGGATTATTATGAGCAATATAGAGACTATAACTAGAGAGCATGATAATTTCTCCTCTAGTTATGATGAACTTGTTTCTTTACTTGAAAGAGTAATAACAAATAGAAAAATAACACAAGATGACAAATATGATTTAGAAAAGGCGCATGCCACTTATTCAGAAAATTATAATGAAGTCAAAAGAATACTAGAAAATGAAAGACAGACTAATCTGAAAGAACAAATTAAAGCTGTAAGTGACAGTAAATTAGATGCAGATATAAAAAGCATAGTAAATATTCTTACGAATAATGGAGAAAAAACGACTTTATATTTAGATGAAGATGGAGTTTTATATATAGATGGGGAAAAAATTCCAGAAATACGTCAGACAAAACTTATAGTAGATGAACAAAATGGGAAAATTGAATCTTTAGTTGCTGATGGATTTGTAGAAGATGCCGAAGGGAATAAAGTTAAATTAAAAGTTCTATATTCAACATTATCTCAAACTGTAAATGGGATAGAGTCAAATGTGGGTACTATAGAAGGGGTAGCCAATGACGCTAATTCAAAAGCAGAGGCTGCTATTACAAAAGCATCCCAATTAAAACAAACAGTGGATGGTATTAAGTCCACTGTAACAAGCACTAGTACTGTAGTAGATGGCTCTATAAAAGAAACTTATAACGAATTCTATTTATCTGACAGTAATACTTCTGCAACTGGAGGCACTTGGGTTACAACTGCTCCTGCCCCACAAGCTGGTAAATATATATGGTTAAGAGATGTGTATGTAACAAACAAAGGCGATAAAACTTATGGCAACCCTGTATGTATTACTGGAGCTAAGGGAGATAAAGGTGAACGAGGGCTTCAAGGATTACAAGGAGAGAGAGGAGAACAGGGGGTACCTGGTAAAGACGGAGATGGGAAAACATCTTATTTCCATATAAAATATTCTAGTGTAGCTAATCCTACTGCATCTTACCAAATGTCAGAAACACCTGATATTTATATAGGAACTTACGTAGACTTTGACCCTTCAGATAGCACCGACCCTAATAAATATATTTGGTATAGATTCCAAGGCTTACAAGGTGAAAAGGGAGAACGAGGAATACCTGGAGTTGGGACAGATGGGAAAACAAGCTATCTACACATTAAATATTCTGATGACGGTGGCCGAACTTTTACATCCTATAACGGTGAAACTGTAGGTACTTATATCGGAACTTATACAGATTTTAATCCAAGTGATTCACATGATGTAGGTAGTTATACTTGGGCTAAAATTAAGGGTGACCAAGGTAGTGAAGGCATTGGCGTAAAACAAGTGCAGATATTATACTATGTACACTATAGTAAAACATCAGCTCCAAGTACTTCAGCTACAGGGTGGACAACAAATATCCCAGCTTATCAGACAGATAGATATTTATGGCAAGTTAATAAAATTACTTATACAGATAATTCGATAGCTTTTACTACTCCTGTATATCTAAGTAGTTGGGAGGCTAATAATAAAGCAGAAACTGCAATATCTATAGCTAACCAAACAAGTGAAAAATTTGAATGGATAGTGCAAAAAGGCTCTACAAGTTCAAGCATAACTTTGACTGATAGCTTAATACAAGCAATAGCATCTTCTAACATTCAATTGTCAGCTAAGAAAATATTAATCAACGGATTAATGGAAGGTTCTGGTTGGAAAATTACTGATGAAGGTGAATTAGATATTTTGGATCTAAATGTAAGAGGTAATTTTACATGCGATTCTTTAAATGTAGATACTTTGATATCAGCAGATATTCCACCTGCGCTTTCTGAAAATAAAACTATCTATGTATCAAGTGGAGAAACAATTTCACAATATTTAGATGATTTACCGTTGAATCTTAATGGTTTTACAGTAGAAATCTATCTAACTTCAAATACAACAGAAAATCTTGAGTTGAGAAGACATGCAAATGGACTAGTCAATATATTTCTATGTGGTAACACAATAAAAGGAACTATACGAAGTATATATAATAATGCCAAATACAGTATTTATGGGGGTAATAGTACCACAGACACTACGATGGGTTCTATAATGCCTTATACTAGTTATAATGTGGGAAGTTATTATTATACTACTATATTTTCTGATTGCCCTAACGTAAATCTATATAACTTAAAAGTTTATGGCGACAGTGTAAATTCCAATTCTGTAGGAGTTGGAGCAACTCAAAAATCAAAAGTGTATATGGAAAATATATCATTTGTAGGTTGTAAATATAATTGTAGAACCTATTCGATGACTGAATTGTATTGTCAATCATCTTCTGGACTTTCGACTGGAAATTCGTGGAATGCTGGTACAGGAGCAAAAATTGTGTTATATCCAGGACAACAAGCAGGTGGAGGAAATAATACATTTACAAGTGGTAATGGACAAATAATTTCTACTGGAGTTACTTTTGCATCTTCAAAAGATAGTGGTTCAAATACAACTACTGTCAACCCAACAACAACTAGATTTGAAACATTTAAACCAAAATATGCAGACACTTATAGAAGTTCAAAATACAATAACTGGGAAGGTAGAGGAAAATGTAGACAAGGTAATTGGGGATATGGTAATTGTAATGGTTATTGGTTCTATGGTAGCCAATTTGCAGAAGTTAAAGGCAAGAATATAACAAAAGTTGAAATAGATGTGGCTAGAAGTAGTGATATAGGTTCATCAGCATCAACTTCTCATACTTTTAGAGCACATACATATGGTAGCCGACCAAGTTCAACGCCTAGTTTTTATACTAGTTGCAACAAGTCTCTATCATTAGCATGGGGCAAAAAAGGAACAGTTACAATTACAGATTCGACTGTTCTAAGTGGAATAAAAAATGGAACAATAAAAGGATTTGGAATTCAGTCAACGTACGATAGTAGTCATTACTCAGCGCTAAGTAACGGAACAGTAAGAATTTACTATACAGAATAGGAAGGAGATGTGTTAATTTGATTAAATACAACTACGAAGTATCTGTAAATGAAAATAGAGCAAAATTAAATAAAGACATTTTTTTATTTAGAGGTAATAGAAATATACATTATTATTTTTCAATAAAAGGTGCACGTTTTGCCTTTGAAAAAGAAGGAGATTTAATAGAAAATGCAAATGCGATTTATGCAGCAGTTACAGTAATAAAACCAAATGGGGTTGAAGTTGCAAATGCTATAGCTCCAGTTGAAAATGGTTTAATTCATTTAAAAGTTACAGAAGATCTAATAGATGAAGAAGTTGAGATAGGGGATTTTGATTTAGTATTTGACTTGTTTGATGACAGTGATGGTGCTGTGACAATTCCTAAGATAAAAGGTCAATTTCATGTTCAAGAAAGACCTTGTACAACTTCAATTGGAACATTATCAGGAAATGTAAATGTTGTTAATCAGGCGGTGGTAGATTTGGCAATAGCAACACAAGAAAACGAACAATTAATCGTAGTAGATGATGATGGGAAATATGTTAAAACTACATGGGCAAAAGGAAATAAAATCAGTGTCGAAAGATTAAACAAAATGGAAGAAGGTATATACAACAATAGTTCTCAACTTAAAGAAAATCAGATTAATCTAATTGAAGATGACACTTCTATGGAAGGAATATCAGATTCAGTACATGACACCCTAGAAACAGAGGATAAACGTATTATAGGTGGGATAAATGAAGTAAATAGAAAAGTTAAGGATATTGCGAAAAAAACTATAGTTGAAGGGAATAAAATATATTTAGTAAAAGCAGATGGAACTAAATTAGATGAAGGAACAGATTTACCTGCCTCTAGTGGTTCTAGTGAGGCAGATGGCATAACCATAAAAGATACAGGTAATAATTTTACTGCTACAAACGTAGAAGGAGCGTTATCGGAGCTTTTTCAATCTGCCAGTAATGGAAAAACATTAGTTGCAAACGCTATTACTGGCAAAGGAGTTGCAACTAATCCAAGTGATAGTTTTCAAACTATAGCAAATAATATAGGAAAAATAAAAAATTCTTCATCTGCTATTATTAGCCAAAACACATTAAATAAATGTGGTGCTAAAAAAATAAAATTTGCGGTTTTATCAGACATTCACATTTATACGGATACAACAAAAAGTGCAAATGTCTGCTTTACAAATGCTCTAAATAATATAAAAAATATGGGAGATGTAGATTTTATAGCTATTACAGGAGATATTGTAAGATATGATTTTGCAAACGAAATTATAACTTATAAAAATACAATTTCAAGTTGTACTATTCCTATATATGAAGTGGCTGGTAATCATGATGCAACAACTGGTGATAGTGGGTTAAATTTAACTGCATGGAAAAATGCAACTGGTCAAGACCCTCATTATGAAATAATTAATAATAATGAAGTATTTTTATTTTTATCCCAAAGATATTGGGACGGTGCTAATTTGTTATCGGATGAAGATAAAACATGGTTAAATCAAAAATTAGAAGAATATAAAACTAAACCTAGAGTATTTTTATTTTTCCATCAATACCTGGGAAACTGTGAAGGATTTGGTTTGCGAAATGGAACAGTTAATAATTCTGTTTTAACTGATGACCTAGAAACATATTTTACAAATATTGCATCTGAATATAAAAATGTTATTTGGTTTAGTGGACATTCACATACTAGATTTAGATATGCAACTGATTATCCAAATGTATTAGCGTATAATAAAAATGGTGAATTTTGTACAATGATACATACTCCTTCTTTAGTTGATACAAATGAATATCATGTAGTAACTGTATATGACAATTTAGTAGAAATACAGGGGTATATAGGTAATTTAAAAGCTGATGCATACAATGTATATTTTACTGTTGATAATTATGATTATATTGAAAAAGTGGAAAGTGTTATGCTAGATAAATCATCATTAAATTTCACAAATACAGATACACAAACAATTACAGCTACAGTCACACCTTCAAATCAACAAAATAATGTTATTTGGGAGACTTCTAGCTCTTCTATTGCAACTGTTGTAAATGGCGTTGTAACTCCTGTTGGTAATGGTAATTGTGTTATTACAGCAAAATGCGGAGATAAGTCAGCAACTTGTAATATAACTGTAAATATAGCACAAAGTGAATTATCTTATACTATAACGAAAAACTTAACAAATTGTAGTATTTCTAATAATGCAAATAGTATATTACAAAATCAAACTTATATTGCTACATTAACTGCAAATGAGGGTTGTGAAATAAGTTCTGTTAGTGTAAGTATGGGTGGTGTAGATATAACTTCTACTGCATATAATAGTTCAAATAAGACAATAGGAATTGATGTTGTTACAGGAGATATTATTATAAATTGTACAGCAACTGAAGTAACCGCAAGCACATATGAGTTAGGAATATTTACACCTAATGCTGTAAGCAATTCTTATTCTATATCAGTTCAAGGAAAATACAACAATGTATTTATAATGGCTGACACATCTGTTACAGGAAAAGGTGCAAAAATATTAAAAGGTGAATTCAAACTTAATAATATGAATGGATTAATGGCAACAAATTCAAGTGGTTCTTTGTTAGCTACTATTGATATTAATAATGTTAATAACATAACTTTTAACAAAAATAGTATTGGATATAGTTCTTTTGCGAGTGAAAATTTAGGTGCATTAAAATATCATTATATAGCATGGAGTTCTTTAAAAGATGGTATAAGTGGAACAATTACTCCTAGTGCAAATACAAATACTTTATCTATAGATGCTACGAAATTATATGATAATGTAATAATTTGTACAAGTTCATTATCGAGTGGTGTAAAATCATTTGGATTTGTTGCAATTATGAAAACATCAGAAGGTACAGTAAAATCAATAACAGGTTATTCTAACACGCAAGGAACAGCTTGGAGTGGTTGCAAGGAAGATGTTGCAAGTATATCTTACAATGATGGAAAACTAGTAATTAATCCAGGATATACAACTGCTTATTTTGTAAATACAGAATATAAATACTTAGCTTGGAATAATGAATAGTTAGTTTAATAAAATTTAAACAATATAAGAGCAGAAATCAATCTGCTCTTTTTTAATATAAAAAATAAAGGAGGAAAATAAATGGCAAAAAATATGAAAACAAGAAAAGGAAAAGATGGATTTAATTATCCATATACAAGTCCAGATTTAGTTATAGATCAAAATGGAAAATCTAATACAAAGAAATTCGAAGAAATTGATTCACAATTTAAAGATATTGCGAACTTATCTCTTACAAAACATACAGATGGAAAAGTTTATATCAAAAAACAAGATGGAACACTTATGGGAACTGGTATTGAAATAGGTGGAAGTGATGTGGACTTATCCAAAATAACAATGAGTATGAGTGGGCAAACACTTAAACTTATGAATGATGGTACTCAAATAGCAAGTGTTGAAATTCCTACTGCTACTGTTACAGATGAACAATTAACAACTATAATTCAAAGCAAAATTGATGATGGTACTTTAAGTGCGTTAACAATAGAAGATGGAAGTATAGGTAATATAAAACTTTCGGCAATAGGACAACAAAGAATAAATTTATTAAATATAAACACATCTACAAGTGGTAAAAAAATTAACAAATTTAATTATATCGGAGATAATGCAGATTACGATTTAAGCGATTACATAGAGATTGAATTAAATACATTATATTATGTAATAGGAGCTGATACACGTCCCATTCAATATTGTTTGTATGATAATTCTAAGAAATTTGTAATTGGTGGAGAGTTTACTTTTGTAAAAAATAATGACAACGGAGATAATATAAGAAATACTACCTTAACGGTTGAAAATGCAAAATATATAAGATTTTCGTATCTTACTGCAAATAAAGATAGAGTAATCTTTTGCAAAGATAAAATAAGAGATTATGTACCATATGATACAGTGGAGACTTATTTAACAGCAGAAGGCGAAAGTTTAAGAGATACATTAAATAAAGATTATAAAGTAACAACTAACAATATAAACAATAATACAATAACACCTACAATGACAAATTTCTGTTTTTCTGATGACTTGAATTTAGTAGATTGTGATAATTATATGGAATGTGAGAATTCAGTAATGAAATTATATTATTCAAATTATTTCATGGTTAATAATGGTGAAACTTTATATACTAACAAGGGATTTAATTTTATTTATTTTTACGACAAATACAAAAACTTCTTATCAAAAATTGGAGGTGCAACAAATTCAACTGGAGCATTAAATCAAACAGAGGTGACTATAAATCAAGAAAATGTATATTATGCTAGAATAGTATATCCACTTTCTTATTTCACAGATAAAAAAATAATGGTTACGAGATATAAAGGTGAACAAAACACATACAAAGAATTTGCAACAAAATGGTTTGAACTAAAAGACGATTACAAAGAATACTTTATAAAAAATGTATTATCAGTCCCTTATTTTGGAGAAACTATAAAGGATATTTTATTACCTTATGTATCTCCAACAGCCGGTAAAACTTTATTGGCTTTCGGAGATAGCTTAATGCAATATGCTGGTGGTAGTGGCTCAAATGATTATGGATTTTTCACACAAGCTAATAAATATCTTAATATGGATATGCATAACTTAGGATATGCAGGTTCAAATTGGACTGGTACAGGGGTAGGAGATTGTAAAGCAAGGATTAATAAATTAATATCAGATGGAATAGCTTATGATGTAATATTATTAGGTTGGGGAACTAATAATGACGCAAATTTAGGAACTGTTGATGATACCCCAAGCGATAGTGGTTCTATGTGTGCAGTTATAAAATGGGCAGTACAACAAATAAGAACTAATTTCCCTCACAGTGGATTAGGAATAATTCTACCACCTCCAGGAGTAAGTGGAGGAAATGAAGAAAAAGTTAATTTAATAAAATCTTGTTGTGAACATTCTTCCATGCACGTTCCTTATTTAGATTTATTCCATAGTGCAAATATAACAACTACTCCTATAGGTACAGGGGGGTTAGGTGATGACCAAGTACATTTAGGAGAACATGGTAGGAATAGATATGCAAGTGCATTAAAACCATTTATAGAAAAATTAGTGCCTTATATAAAAAATTATTTATTTACTTATAATCTTACAAATGTAACTGCTAGTAAAACTTATAAACGAATGTCAGAAGGAACTAATATAACAATAAATCTTACTGCAGAAGAAGGTCATACTTTAGATAATAATAGTGTTAGAGTCACTATGGGTGGAGTAGATGTTACAAGTAAGGTATATAATAATAATGGTAAAATAACTATAGTTGTAACAGGTGACATAATCATAACTGCAAGTGCAAGTTAGTTCGCAATTTAAAAATATTGTGTACTTATTTATATAAAAAATAGAGGTGTAAAAATGTTTTATAAAGTAATGCATTATATTTCTAAATATAGTTTAATGTTGCTTATTTATAGTTTAGTAGTAGCTTTAGCTTTTAAAGTGTTTGGAATTAGTTACTCTGTACTAATTTTAACAACTCTGATTTATATTTTTTTAATTATTAAAAAGATAATAAATTTTGATTCTAGCTGGTTACAATAAGTAAGATCATAGAGCAGTTATTAATTTAGCTGCTCTTTTTATTTGAAAAAATAAATAAAAACTAATTTAGATTGGTCCGGTGTATTATATAAAAATATATTATCTTGTATTTTTTCTTTATTTAAACCTTGCAGTTGGACAACCCCAAAACTAGTGAAATACTTATTTTAAGGTGTGAACTAGAAAAAACCTACTTTACATTAGTTATCACACGATAAATCATATATTTTTTAAAAGGTTATCACATATTTAATACCTTATACATATCATATATGTAAGAGGTGATATTATGACAAATAGAGATATGGAGATTTTAGAATTTTTAACATTAAGTAGAATATGTACTAGAAAACAAGTGCAAGAATTATTGTTTGAAAATAAGCATCAAAATGTACCTTTGAGAAGATTGAAAAGATTAGCTGATGATGGTTATGTAAATAGAAAAATGTTTAAAGTAGAAAATACTAGAAGTGTTTATGTTTATTATTTAGACAAAAAGCCAAGTAAGAAATTAGTGGAACATGATCTTTATATAACTGATTTTCTTGTAAAATTAATTAAAAACAATTATGAAATTATAGAATTTAAGAAAAATTTTTCTTTAGGCAATATAATTTCTGATGGTTATATAAATGTAAAAAAGAATAACAGAACAAAAAAAATATTATTAGAAGTACAATTAAGCCCACATGATTGTATTAGTAAGTATTACAATTTCAAAGAAGTTATAATTAATAATACAAATTGGGAGGTCATGCCTTTGCTTTACGTTATTAACAATCAAGGTTTGAATAAAAAATTAATAGATATGAAAGTTATCTATGATAATGTAAAGATTGAAAAGGTTGGTGAAATAATTGGTTAAATTATTTGTAAATGGCATTTTTAATGCTGCTAATTCTTTATATAATATGATTTTCAAAATAGATCAATGGGATAGGTTGTTTTATGAAATTAAATTATGTAATAGAAGCGAAGAATATCCTTTATTGATTAACCAATGCGTAAATAAATATTATTTCACTATTCCAATAGGTTTAAATATAAATGATTTTATAAAACATAAATTAGACATAAGTACTTTTCTTAAAGTCCCAAAGAATAATTTAAAAATTGAATATAAAAACAATTTAGCATTAATTAGTATTACAGATGGTGTAATTAACAATAATTATAACGATTATTTGTTTAATGATAAAAAAGGTGTTCCAATAGGAATAGATTTAGATAATGAAAATATAGTCTACTGGAAATATTACTCACCTAATGAGTGTCATTTATTGATTGCAGGTGCAACGGGTAGTGGTAAATCAGTTTGTTTAAATGTTGTTATAAATAATCTTATTAAAAGAAAAGATGTTGAATTGTACATTCAAGATACTAAGTATATTGATTTATATAAATATAAGGATAAAGCTGTATACTATGGCGAAGGTATTAATGGTATAGAAGAAATATTAAACAGATTAATTAATGAAATGAATAAAAGATATCTTGAAATAAGAAAAAATAATAAAAAATTTAAATCAATATTTTTAATCATTGAGGAACTAGCTACCTTTGATCCTAAAGAAAATAAAATTATTTATAAGTTATTAGGTGAATTATTGTCTAAAGGTAGAGCAGCTAATATTTATGTAATATTAACAACTCAAACACCGTATGCTGAAGTTTTGCCAGGTTTACTTAAATCTAATATAAATACTAAAATAGGATTAAAAGTTAATACTAAAGAAGCAAGCAAAGTGGTTTGTGGAGATTATGATGCATTAACTGAACTTAGAGGCAAAGGCCATGGTAAAATATTTACAGCTACAGATACAAAAGAAATACAATGTTTTTATATCCCTAATGATTGTTAGGAATATGTTCCGATTGCAAATTTGTTATTGGGAATTTACACTATAATTGTAGATAAAATAATTTCTCATTTGAAACCCCAACGAGCAAAGGAATCGGTTTAATAACCTTTTCCGGAAAGGACTTACTTTTAGAGTGGGTCCTTCTTTTGCTTATTGGCTATGAAAGAGGGTGATTCCAATGTGGACTTAATAAAAAAACATTTATATTTTAATCGAATTTTAATTTTAAAAGTTATATGTGTATATAGTATTTAGAGGCACTTACCATTTTTTCTAAGGGGGTTACTAATTTGTAATCCCTTTTATTTTGTAAAAAGGAGTTTGAAAAGATGAAAATAAATATAAAAACTCCAGAAGGAGTTCATGCTGAACAAAGAGAAATCGAAGCTTACATAAAACATATTCATAAAAAATATCCAAATCGAGAAATTGAATATCTAAATATAACAATAGATGATAAAGGATATGTAGATTTAGAATATAAACTTGTTCCTGTTTCATTTGAAAGAATCAGAAGAATCACAGGTTATTTAAGTGAGGTTCGACAATTTAACGATGGTAAAAAAGGAGAACTTAGAGATAGAGTAAAACATACTTAAGAAAATTGAGAGGTATTAATATGCAAACAGAAATAATTGTTGCTATTATAGCATTTATAGGGACTTTAGCTGGTTCTTATTTTGCAAATAGTAAAACTACTGCAGTAATGCAAGAACAAATAAAAGGTATAAAAGAAGATATAAAAACTTTATCAACTAGAGTAGATAAACATAATAATTTAGTAGAAAGAATGGCAAAAGTAGAAGATTCAACAAAGTCTGCACATCACAGAATAGATCACTTAGAAGAATAGGAGGTTAATTATGATAGATTTAAATGTTATTAATAGTTATTTAGTCATTGGAGTTGTATTAGGTTGTTGTGGAATAGGATATGTTATAAAAACTAGCTTTGATTTTATTCCTAATAAGTATATTCCTTTCATAATGGCTGTATTAGGTGTTGTATTAAACATAGCAATATCTAAGTCATTTGATATGAATATTTTCTTAGGAGGGCTTTTAAGTGGGCTTTCTAGTGTAGGATTGCACCAAAGTTTCAAGGCTTTAATTGAAAATAAATAGGAGATGATATAATGTCAATAGTAAAACCAACAATAGTTGAAAAATGGCAAAAGAAAAACAAATATGGTAGACCTGGAACTCCATTAAATTATACAAAAGTAGCAATTCACTATACTGGTGAAGCAGATGTTAAAGGTTCTGCTACAGTTAACTATTTTAACAATGTAGTTGCAAATGGAACAAAAGTTAATGGTAAATATGTATATGCATCAGCACATTTTGTGATAGATCTTGACGGAACAATTTACCAACTTATTCCAACTGATGAAAGATGCTATTGCACAAACTCAGCTAATAGATATGCTATAGGTATAGAAGTTGCCACAACAGGGCAAGATAATCATTATACAGATGCAACATATAAAAGTATGGTCCACTTATGTGCTTGGCTATGCCAATATAAAGGTCTTGACTGCAAAGAAGATATTATCACTCACACAGATGTAGTAGGAAAAGCATATAAACTTTGTCCAATTTATATGGTTAAAAATCCAGCTAAAATGAAACAATTTAAACTAGATTGTGCGAATTTAAAGGCAGAAAAAATAGAACTTGATGATATAGTCAATTGTACTAATGGAAAAGGTAAAGTTACTAAACTTCCAAGTAATAAACAGTATTTAAGAATAATACATGATGAAGTTAATGTTCATAGTACACCAGATTTTAAAGCTGATAGTGTATGTGGAGTGGTTTGTAAAGGCGATGCTTATACTATAGTTGAAAAAGTAAAAAGAACTGGAACAGACATGTATAAATTAAAGGCTGGTTATTATATAACTGCATCAACAAAATATGTAGAAGTATTTGAAAAATAATTCTATCGGACGCGACCGATAGCGACCGATAGCGACCGATAATATTAAAAGCTAGGGGATACTCTCCTCTAGCTTTTTTATTTTAGACAGCAAAAAACCACTCTAGTGATGATAAATAGAGCGGTAATTTAATTACTTTATGATTATTATCAGAACTATCACTCTAGAGCTAATAGAGTGTAGTTCCTTTTCTCACTCAAACGCCAATAAGAGTGGTTCCAATCATAATAGAAATTAACTATTGAAGAACTACCACTCTAACGCAAATAGAATGTAATCCCTATATTTATATAATATCACAATTTGGAATATATGGCAATTTCGTTTTAATCCTTGTTTTACTGGAATATATTCTGTTACTCAGAAAAAAAATAAATATGTAAATAATTTAATATTGTTTTAATCCTTGTTTTACTGGAATATATTCTGTTACTTCTGGAACTTCTACTTTTTGAAGTATTGCAGCATCGTTTTAATCCTTGTTTTACTGGAATATATTCTGTTACCAAGTATTCCTATTAGTAGGCTACTTGATAAGGCAATGTTTTAATCCTTGTTTAATTAGAATATATTCTGTTACAAACATCACCAAGAGTTACATTAACTTGTATATTATGTTTTAATCCTTGTTTAATTAGAATATATTCTGTTACACAACAAAGAGAAATGGAGCAACTACAGGAGCAAATGTTTTAATCCTTGTTTAATTAGAATATATTCTGTTACTCGTATTGACTGGAATTGAGTAATTCCAATACTTGTAACAATTGATTCAATTTCAAATATGTTTGAAAAACAATTATTATTTTGAAAATAACATATTCAACAAGGTATTAACATATACTCCTAATTTAGTAATATCAATCAATACAAGGATTGAACTAATATATATCAATAATCTTGTAATAACAGAACATATTCCAATTAACAAGGTTCTCTCTTCAACGAATTCCCTTTTGCATAAGCTACTCGGGTTTGGTTTTAATCCTCCAAGAGCATCAATTCGGGGTTAAACCTCCCTACATACCGAACTAATCTTGCTAGTGATTATTGTTCGGTTTTATAATTTGCTAAATTAATTGCTGCATTTAAATCCCTATCAATTACAGTCCCACATTCAGGACAAATATAAGTTCTATCACTTAGTTTTAAGTCTTTATTAATATGACCACAATTAGAACAAGTTTTACTGCTTGGATACCATCTATCTGCTTTTACTAACTCAATACCTTTATATTTACATTTATAATCAAGCTGTCTAGTTATCTCGTATAATCCTTGCTTTCCAATAGCATCTGATAGATGTTTATTTTTCATCATTCCCTTGATGTTTAAATCTTCTATTACGATTTTAGCTGGATTCATATTAACTATATCAGCAGTTATATTATGATTATAATTATTTCTGATATTAGCAAGTCTTTTATGTAGTTTGTTGATTTTTTTATTGATTTTTTCTATATTGTTAGTTTTATTATATATTTTTCCTTGTCTATTGCTTTCATATTTTCTACTTACTTGTCTTTGTAGCTTTTTAAGTCTTTTTTCTATTCTCTTTACATGAGCAGTTTTATTAATATTTTTATATTTTTTACCTGTACTAAGAATAGCAGTATCTTTTAAACCTAAATCAATTCCTATTGTCCCATTAAGTTCTAAACTAACGTAATCTTCTTCCTCAACCCCGACAGATATATACCAATTAAGTCCGTCAAAAGTAACTCTAGGATTACTATATTTTTTCACAATAGGTACATAGTTTTTCCTACTTAGTTTCACTATCCCAATTTTCGGCAATTTAACTTGATTTTCGTTAAATCTAATTGCTTGATAATTAGGCATGAATGAAGGTGTTGAGTGTTTTTTGCTTTTAAATTTTGGATAACCTATTTTCTGACCTTTTTTACAACCTCGAAAAAAGTTTTTGAATGATGTACAGGCATCTGTATATGCTCCAACAAGTGCTATACTATCAACTTCCTTTAGCCAACTATACTCATCTTGTTTTTTTAGTGCAGTTAAATGTTTACTCATACCCATAGCACTTACAAATTTTTCCCCTTGTTCTCGTCTTTCCTTTTGGAAAGCTAAGCACCAGTTGTATACGAATCTAGTACACCCAGCAGTCCTGAACATCAATTCCATTTGTTCTTTTGTAGGTTCTAGTCTTACTTTATAACTTTTTATCATTTTTCGTCACCTCCTTATATATCTATTATATAACTTTTATATATAAAAAACAAGTAAAAAGTTATATAACTTGACTATAATTTTTATATATAGTAAGATTTTATAAAAAAGGAAGTGATACTATGGCAGTTAAACAAAGTAAAGTCGGAGTGCTTATAAATATGGATAGGGAATTAAAATCCAAATTAGAAGAATTAGCAAAAAACGATTGTAGGTCTTTAACAAATTTAATTAATAAAATTTTAAATGATTATATTAATAGTAAATAAACAAAAAAGCTAAGGCTATCTGAAACCTTAGCTTATCTTTTTAATCAGGCATTTCTTCTTCCATTTTAAGAAGAGTTTCTTTTATAATTCTTTGGTCTTCATTTTCTTCTTTTGTTAGTTCTGTATTTTCTATTTGTCTAACAACTTGTGAAACATCACCGATATTTACATTAACTTGTATATTGTTGAAGTCAATTTGTTTTAGGATATTCCACTCACTTAATATTACTTGTATTGCATCATTTCTGCTTGATAAATCTCTTTCTGCTTGAAACTTGCTTATCATATCCCAAAAATTTTCTTCTATATATACTGTACTTGATTTTTTTGCCATAATTAATCACCTTTAAAATTTTAATTTTGCAAACTTAAATAATCCAATTGCAGTAGCCATTTGAGAATTATCAACTCTATCAAAGTCATCAGAAGGTTCAAGATTTAAAGAAGTTCCACCTGCTAAATATAACTTCATTTCATCTTTGTTTATCCAATTTTCTTCTACTATTTGATTTACTTTTTCAGAACCTAATTTATATGCTTTCTTTTTAAGTAGATCATAATCATCAGAACTATCTATTTCGTTTACACTTTTTGCAATTCCACTTGCCATTAAGTTATCTTGTATTATTTTTAACATTGTACTGTTTCCGTATTCAACAGTATTAGATAATCTGTCATTAAATTGGAAACCTTTATCAAAATATGATAGTTCCATAGTTCTGAAACCAACGTTAACAAGTCCTACTGGCTTATCTTTATTTACCTTTCCATTAATAGCATAGTATAAAGCCGCATCGCCCTCTCTAGCGATTGTTACATCTTCTATAAATATTTTCTTAGTTGCATTTGTTATATTGTCTTTTATAGTGATTGTTTCGCCTTTATATGTATTTACTATGTCAGCTAATACTGATTTCTTATAGTTTTTATATGGAACTCCAAATACCACTTTTACAGTATCTTTTACTGCTATATCGTTTAATGCTGATGCAAATAATATCTTCATAGTATCACTTGTTTTTGAATCTTGTGAATTTCTTATAGAAGAATAAGATTCTCTTTCTGCTAATAAACCAACGAAATAGTCTTCACCTTCTATATTTAAGTATTTAGGTTTTTCGTAATTTTCAAAGTCAACTTTACCTGAACGTCCATCACCATATACTGACTTAAATATTGTTTGTTTTGCCTCTCCATCTACTTCTGTATAAGCCTTAATGTAACCTCTACCACCATCAAAGCCTATAAATTGAACATCTTTTTTAGCCATATATAAATCCCTCCTAATGTTAGTTGATATTTTAATAATATCTTAATTAAAGTATATGATAAAAAAATACAAAAGTCAATAAAATAGTTTAAATATTAATAATATCTTAATTATTGTTTAAATTTTGTTAATATATTAATATATATTTTAGTTAATATTTTATTAAAATGTTGTTTATAGTTAAAATAATGTTAATATCTTAACCAATATTATTATTTTAGAATTATATATTGATTTTTGTTTTTTAAAGTGATACACTTTTTAAAAAGAGAAGTGACACACTTTACAGATAGGAGGTTTTTTATTTGGCTGTTTCAAAAGACAATACAAGAATAAATGTGAAACTCTCAAAAGCAGACAAGGCTCTTTTAAAAGAGTTAATGGAAAAGGAAGGATATAAATCAATGTCAAAATTTGCAGAGAATATCCTTATTAATTACATGAAAAATAAAGAAAAATAAACATAAAAAAACCTACTTTTTTGATCGCGCCAACAATCAAATTGTACAGAAACTGTAGCAAAGTAGGTCTATCTTGTATCACATATATCAATATTGTATTTATATTATATCATGCATTTATTATATTTTCAATTCTTTAAGATAGATAAAAATTGCTACAAATCGATAAAATTCAACATAGGAGGGAAATAGATATGTCTAAGTTCGAAAGTAGCAATGAATCCAAATTTATAGCAAGCGCAGAACTAGCCAAAGGTTTTACAGTTATTCCAAATGAAATTATGAACGATATGAATTTATTAGGCCCAAATGCATTTTTTGTATTTGCAAAGATTTTACAATATATATCTAATCCAAATCACGTAATAAGTATACAAGGCTTAGCTACTCAATTAGGAGTAAGTAAAACTAGAGTATCTAATGGCTTAAATAAGCTTATAGAGGTTGGTTATATAAAAAGAACACCTTTAAAAAACGGTAACCTTACAAATGGTTATTTATACGAAGTTTTTAGCGAAAAACAAAACGTAGATATTACGAACGTAAACGATAACGTAAATACGAACGTGAGCGAAAAAAGTAATAACGATGAAAGCATTGAAAATACTGCATCTCACCGTAATCCTAAAAACTGGGATACCGAAAATAGGGATACCAATTTCTGCGATACCGATTTACGATACGCTAATAAAGAAAATAATAACAACAACTATATTAATAAAGAAAATGAAGTTGTTGTTGTTGAAAAAGAAACAAAGCTTTTAGAGTTATATAAAACTTTTAAAATCGAAAAAAGATTTACTCCACATACAAAAAAATTACTTTTAGAATATGTAAATAAATTTGATTTAGATGTATTTGAACAAGTTTTTATAGCAGCAAGTGAAGAAAGTGTTATTAAAAAATATGCTTATATGAAACAAGTTTTTGAAAATCTAGATAAAAAAAATATAGTAACTTTAGATGATTATCAAAAGGATCAAGCAGAATTTAAAAATAAAAAGCAAAATAAAAAAGATAAAGGAAAAACTGTTACAAAAGATACTGGAAAAGAAAATAAAAAACCTTTAACAAAGTATCATGATACATTTAATGAACATTATAAAAATTATAGTCCAGAAGAATTAGAAAACAAACTTAGAAGAGTTAAAAATGAACACATAGAATCTAAATCTAATAATTACAATACTAACAGTAGTAACATAGAAAGAAATTTATATTTAACAGCAATTGAAAATGGTTTAAATTCTTTAAGTGAATTTTCTCAAGAAAGGGTCATAAATTATGCTTTAAATAATAATTTAGATATTCCAAAATAAGGGGGTGATAATATGCTAAAGATAAGAATTACATATAACTATGAAAGACCAGAAGAATTAGAAGAGGCTATTAAAAAGTTAGAAAAGGAATTTGAAATTATAAGTCAATCACAGGCTTATAAAAGTAGAGGCAAAAGTAAGTATTCTAGCATCTATTTAGATGTTGAAACAAAAAAATAAAATAAAAAAGTCGCCCACACAAAGATGAGCGACCCTGGAAGTTACAACTGTGTTATAACTAACCGTAGCAAGTAAATTATAACATAGTTTTTCTCCAGGAGGAAGGGGAAGAATAATGAGAAGACATAAAGTCAAAATGTTCGACGATAATATGAATTTAGAAAAAATATTTTTTGTCGATGTATTGTCAGATGAAGAAAAGGCAATAAAAAGAAAAGAGGAACAAATAAAAAATTTTTTGTATTCTAGTCCAATTTTAAGAATACTTGCAATTAAGATATTAGATTGGAGGGGTTGGAATGCAAAATGATAGTATAGAAATATTAGATAGAGATAGAAAAACAAAAGCAACTTATATTTTAAGTAAAGAAGAACATTTAGAAGGATATAAAGAAAAGGTTGAATATACTTCATGGTTTGAAGTTGTATTCGCCCTTGTAATAAAATTTTGTAGATTTAGCTTGTATTTAGTCATTAATCTTTTGAAAATGTTTATAAAAGCCATAGAGGGGATATTTTTAATAGATTATGAACCTTTTAAACCTATTAGTGATGCATATAAAAAAAATCAAGATAAAAAAGCAGAAGATTATATTAAAAGAAACACAAAACCGCATGCAGTAACTTCACACAACTACGAGTTTATTAGAAGTAAAATATTTGCTCGTAACTATCTAAAAATAGATAAATTACTTTCTAATTGTGCAAAACACGATGCAGAAATGAACGAAGATCTATATAAAGATATTATGAAAAGACTAGATATTATTATCACAGAAGCAGAAAGACAGGCTCATGCAGAGGGATATAAATTTGCAAAGAAAACTAGATATAAATTTGAAAGCACAGAGGAATTTGACAAATATATTGAAGATAGAGTTTTAAGAGGGGAGGATTATCGTGAGTATAACAGAGAACAACTGGAAGAACTTGATGAAAGATACTATTAAAGATTATTTATTTATAGGTGAAGATGCTGTTCCAGTTACAAACTTTGATGATTATTACATAACAAGTTTTGGAAGAGTATTTAGCAGCAAGAAAAGATTTGAACATCAAACACTAGATAAAATTGATTATGGAAGTGTTGTTTGGAAAGAGTTGAAAGTTTTTTATACTCATAGATATAAAACTGTAACATTAGTCCAAAATGGTAAGAGAAAAAATATTCCAGTTCATAAATTGGTTTACGAAGGATTCTTTGGAGCATATAATACAAGATTTTTTAAAATAGTATTCAAAGATAATAATCCTGAAAATTGTAGAAGGTCCAATCTAAGATTAGAGTTTAGAAATAAATCTCAAAAGACTTTAAAAGAGTATGAAAGACAACAACGATTATATGAATTACTAGGGTAAATTTCCACTACCCTAGTGGACTAAAAACAATATAAAAAATGCTAAAACCTCTACTCTAAATAAAAAATAGCTTTTAAGAGAGACAGGGACTATTATAAAAACAGAGAGAGGTTTTAGCTATTGATTTTTAAATAATGATAGTGGTAAGAGTGACAGGGACAATCGACATGACAGGGACTATTTTTGCCGACTATTTAGGTTTTAAAGTTGAATGATATTAATTAGAGAAGGGGTAAGAAAAATGAAAAATAATAACATTAAAAAATTAGTTGAACAATGGGAAATTAAAAAATTTCTAGAGCCATTTGAAGGAGAAAAAGTTAGTGTATATGTATTAACTATTTCTGGAGTGGATTTTAGCATGTCAAATGCAACTGTAAAATATACAGATGATATTATTGAATTTAAAACTAAAAACTGTAAAACAAATATGGTTATTCAAGCGATTAAAAGTTTAGAAATAGTAAAATTTACTTATAAAAATATATAGGAATATGTTCCGATTGTAATTGGAAATGAAAGGTGTTAATCTTATATTGTATAAGACTTAAAGTTTTAGCTATATTACTAATATAAGTACTCCTTTCTTAAAGAATAACTACCTTTCCATCTGTGAGGTAGTTATTTTTTATTGTTAATTAGGAATATGTTCCGATTGAAGTTTTGAAAAAACAGTAGTATCATTAATAATATAGTTATCTAAGATTATATTTTTTTATTCCTAAAATATTTCTAGTATATTGTTTATCATTAGAATTTATGGTATGAAACAATACTCCCTAACCGCTCTTAACCCTCATCAAGAGCGGTTGTTTTTTTGTAAAAGTTAGGAATATGTTCCGATTTTCAAATAAGTATTGGAATGTTATAATTAAATTGTTAAAAGTATTTCTATATTTTATATATGACCTATGATTATTTAGAAGAAAATCCATCTTGCGGAAGGTGGATTTTTTTTCTTTTCTAGTGTTTTTGTGGAATATTAACCAAATATTTTACATTTACGAGAAAAAGAAGTTATTTTAGAATAAATTTTATGATAATCAACAATATTTCAAAGGTAAGAAACGAGAAAAATCATAGTCTTAGAAAGTTAGCATACAAAACTAAACTAAGCAAAAGTACTCTTTTTAGACTGGAAAATAACGATACAGTACTGGATCTAGTAAAGCTAGAAAAAATAGCGATAGCTTTAGGTTGTAGAATAACTGACTTATTTGATTCTGAATACAAATAGTGTCCCGCAATGTGGGACAAATAGACAAAATGGCAATAAATGGAAGTATAATATAAATAAGGTATAGAATTTTATGAAAATTAGTATTATAATATATCTACATAGAACGTAAGTTCGATATTATTAAGCTGTTTTGGGGGAGATGCTATGGACTATATAACAAAATTAAAAGAAGAAATAATAATTTTGTTAAAACAAAATAAAGATATTGATACACTGGGGTTAGTTTATCAATATTTAACAAAGAAAAATAAAAAAAACGAGGAAAATAAAAAGTAGGTGCATAGCACCTATTTTTTTTCTGATTCTTTAAACACATCTATTAAATCTTTAATTACCTCAATTTGTCTATCATTTAGATCTAGAAGCATTTCTGTTAATTCAAATAGATTTTCTTCTTTTTCTAAATTTCCAACTATATTTGCAAGTCTAATATGTTTGGAATTAGTTTCATACATACCATCCTCTCCATTAATCAGCCAATCTTTATTAATGTGGAAAATATTACATATGCTATAAATAATATCATCACTTATTTTAGCTCTAGCTTTCTCAATATTATATACAGCATCTTCACTTTTATTTACTATTTTTCCAAACTCTCGTCTTGAAAGCTTTTCTTTCTTTCTTATGAATTCAATTCTTTTACCAATATCTTTTTCATTTACATCATTCATATCTTGCCTCCAATTATATTTAAAAGTTTTTATTTTATTAATATACAATAATTGTAACATATTAATAGAAAAAAATAAACGAGAAAATTGTAAGAAGTCGTTAATGAGATAAAAATATCAACGACACAAAACGAGAAATAATAATTAAAAATGTTTAAAAATCCGTTGACTAACGTAAAAAAATGGAATATAATGTATATATAAACGAAAAACAACGAAGGAGGTAATTAGATGACTAGATATGAAGAAAGACTAAAAATAGCATCAGATTTACAAGGACTTAATAAAGAAAATTACAATACGGTTCTTAAAATTATAAAAGCTTTTCAAGTTTCTGAATCAGCAAAAATTTTAGGGATAGACCCATCTAAACTTTCTGAATTAGTAAAAGAAAAAGAAAGCCAGCAAGTTTAAGGTTAGGTGATTATCATGACAGAATCAATGGAAGTAAAATACAACAAAAATAGTATTTTACGTGCTGGGTATGGAATAATACCCAAAGTTGTTATGAGAGATAAAAATCTTTCAATAGAAGCAAAAGCAATTTATGCATATTTAACAGCTTTTGCTGGAGATAAAAAAACATGCTATCCAAGTCGAGATTTAATGTGTGAAGAGTTAGGAATATCTATTAATAGATTTACTAAACATCTAAAAACATTAAAAGAATCGGGATACATAAAAGTAGAAAGAATAAAATCAGGCAATTTAAAGGCAAAAAACATATATGAAATAATAATGGATGAAAGAGACCGATGTATTAATTTTAGAGATATCGAAAATAAATATCACGAAAATAAAGATATCGAAAATGAATATCTCGAAAACGAATACACTAATAATAACAGTCTTAATAATAACAGTTTAAATAATAATAGTGTTAATAATAACAGTATCAATAAAAAAGAAAAAAAGAAAAAAAAGACTGATTTAGATATTCTTATAAATGAATATACTTCTAACTCTTTCTTACAGGAAACAATAATAGATTTTATGAAAATGCGAAAGAGCATTAAAAAGCCTGTTACAGAAAGAGCTCTTAAAGGAATACTAAATAAATTAGATAGGTTAGCAACAACAGATGATATCAAAATTAAAATACTGGAAAACTCAATTGAAAACTGTTGGCAAGGAGTTTTTCCGTTAAAAGACAACTTCAGTAATTACAACTCAAATAAATATCAAGATAACAACAATTCAAACTCAGTAGAGGACTTACAAAAACACCAAGGTTATATAGATCCCGAAAAAATGAAACCAGTAAGTCAAGATGACTTAGATAAAATAGACGAATTACAAAGAGAATTAGATGAAATGGGAGGCGGCAAAATAGAAGAATGGCTATAGAATATCAATGCAAGAAGTGTAGAGATTTAGGATACATTTTTCAGGAAGATGAAAAAGGCTATACTGTAGCTACTCCTTGTGAGTGCATTGAAAAAAGACAAATAAAAGAGAAGCTAGAAGGATGTGGCCTAACAGATTCTTTTAAAAAGAAAACTTTTTCTACTTTTAAAACAGATACAGAGCATCAGAAACAGGCAAAATTACGAGCTATGAGCTACTGTAAGAAGTTTAAAGAAGAAAAAGGTAGTTTCTTATTAACTGGAAATCCTGGAACAGGGAAAACACATTTAGGAATTGCAATAATGATGCAACTTGTAAATCAAAATGTAGGATGTAGATATGCTGAATATATCAGTTTAATTATGCGTTTAAAACAATGTTGTATGGATCCAATTAATTACAACAAAGAAATAGAACAGTATAAGAATTGCACTGTGCTATTCGTTGATGATTTACTTAAAGGTCAAACAAGCGAAGCTGATAGAAAGTATATCTATGAAATAATAAATTATCGTTACATGACAGAAAAACCGATTATAGTAAGTACAGAAAAATCACTAGATGAATTGATGGATTATGATGCTGCTATAACTAGTAGAATCATAGAAATGTGTAGAGAAAACATAATCGAGTTTAAAAATGTACCAAATATGAGAATTAAGGGGGTTTAGAAAATGCCACGCAACACTTTGGGTGACCTAAATAATCATTTATTCGCTCAATTAGAACGTTTAAATGACGAAGAGATAACAGGAGAAAAATTAGAAGATGAAATTATAAGAAGTAAAGCAGTTATAGGAGTTTCAAAACAAATTATTGCCAATGCAAATGTTGTATTAAAAGCAAAATCCATAGAATTAGAATATGGTAAAAACAATGAAAAAGAAATGCCTAAAATGCTAGAAGGCGGTGAATAATGAGCGAAAAACCACATAAATGGAGTGAAGAAGAAAAAAAGTATCTTGGAGAAATTACTCCAGGGAAACATCGTAAGGAAATATTAGACTTAATGAACGAAAAATTTGAGTATAAATTCAAACTAAGTCAAATAACAAGTGCAATTAAAAGATATGGATATAACACAGAGTTTGATGGCCAGTTTCAAAAGGGACATAAAACGTGGAATAAAGGAACTAAAGGACTTACTGGTCCAAATAAAACTTCTTTTCAAAAAGGTTGTAAACCTTGGAATAAAAAAGAAATTGGTAGTGAAAGAATTGATAGTAATGGATATATTCTAATGAAAGTAAAAGAACCTAATGTGTGGAAGTTGAAGCATAGGATTCTATATGAAAAATATCATAATGTCAAATTAACACAAGATGATGTAGTTATATTTGCTGATCAAAACAAATTGAACTTAGAAAAAGATAATTTAATATTAATTAATAAAAGTCAATTACTAAGAATGAACCATGAAAAATTAATTTTTCATGATAAAGAATTGACGAAAACGGGTTCAAATATAGCTAAATTAATAATGAAAGTTAGTGAAAGGAAAGGTAAAGATGAATAATGTAGTTTTAGTAGGACGATTAACAAAAGACCCAGAGTTAAGATACATACCTAATTCTGGAACACCTGTTGCTACTTTTACGATGGCAATAGACAGAGACTATAGGAAAAAAGATGGGACAAAAGAAACAGACTTTATACCAATAGAAGTTATAGGGAAAGCAGCTGAATTTTGTGCTAACTATTTATCAAAAGGAAGATTAATAGCAGCACAAGGAAGTATCAAAGTAGACAGATATCAAACTCAAGAAGGGGAAAATAGAACATTTACAAAAGTCAGTGCAAGAAATGTACAAGCATTGGATTATGTAAAAGACAATAGCAGTAAACCAAATTTTGAACCAACTACAGGTTTAGATCCTAATGGTTTCCAAGCAATAGATGACGAGGATATACCATTTTAGAAGGGAGTAAGTAAAATGATGAAAGATAAAGCATGTTGTTATGACTGCTTATACATGAAAAATGAAAGAGGAGTAAAAAGTTGTAAAAAAACAAACAAGGAAATAGTAAATCCATTTGATAATGTTTGCAAGAAGTTCAAATGCTTTCAATGTACTAAACATGAAAGAGAGGAATGTCAATGTTATACGAACTTTTAAAAATATTGACAGCTTTTTATGCTGGATTTTTCTTAGGAGTTTGTTGGTTTGCAATGAATGATGATTAAGGGGGAAGGTAAATGAGTATAGGGGGATTTCGTTAGAGAAAAAAGACTTTATATGAAGAAAAGCAGAAGTAATTTAGCAAAAGATGTAGGGGTTACAGAAAGCTATATAGCAAAACTGGAAAATGGGGTTATAACAAATCCTACTTTGCTAGTGCTAAAAGGACTTTCGAAAGCTTTAAATGTATCACCATTAGAGTTTTTTAAATAAGAGAAAGGATGTAATGTATATCATGGTAAAACAAACAATTAATTTTTTATCAAATACATTTCCTGAAATTTACTCTAATTTTTATTTGAACTATTTAAAACAATATTCTGAAATTCATAATATTAAAAAGACTGAATTAAAAGCATTAGTTTTTTTAAAAGGTAATGAAAAAATAAATATGACAGAATTATGTTCAAAGTTAAATATAGAAAAAGGCAGTTTAACTAGTTTAATAGATAATTTAAGTAAAAAAGGATATGTTTGTAGAAAGAAAACTATTAAAGATAGAAGGAAATATATAATAGTGCTAACTGAACAAGGAAATGAAATCGCTATTGATTTTATAGAAAAGCTGAGTACTAACTTAGAGAAAAAATTTAAAAAATTAAATAAAAAAGATAGAAACAATTATTTAGTTGCTATAAAAGTTCTAGAAAAATTAGCAGATATTTAGATTAAATAGGGGGATAAAATTTGAAAGAGATAAAATTAAAACAACTAACAATAAGTAATTTTAAAGGCATATCAAAATTAGACATAAATTTCAAAGATATCACAACAATATCAGGCCAAAATGCAACTGGAAAATCAAGTATTTTTGATGCTTTTACATGGTTATTATTCGATAAAAACAGTAAAGGAGATAGCAAATTTGAGTTAAAACCTTTAGATGAAAATAACGAATATATAAGAGGTTTAAATCCTTGTGTAACAGGCATCTTAGAAGTAGATGGATTAGAAGTAAAACTATCAAAAGAATATAAAGAAAAATGGACCTCTAGAAGAGGAGAAAGCGAAAAAGTATTTGATGGGAATACAACAAAATATGAAATTGATGATATTCCAGTTAAAAAATCAGATTATAACAAGCAAATAAATGAAATAGCAGACGAAGAAACATTTAAATTATTAACTAACCCTTTTCATTTTCCTTCTCTTAGTTGGAAAGAACAAAGAAAAGTCATCTTAGAAGTTGCTGGAGGGAATATATCAGTATATGATGTTGTAAAAACTGATAAAGATTTAAATTTAGTAAAACAAGATCTAGAAAAAGAAGATGTATCAAAGCTAATAGACAGTAAAAAAGGTAGCATTAAAAAACTAAGAGAAAATAAAAAGTCAATTCCTTACAAAATCGAGGAATTAATGGAAACAGTAGTTGATTTAGATGTAAAAGAAGTTGAAAAAGAAATAGCATTTAAAGAAAGTAAGTTAAAAGATATAGACAATAAAATAAGCGATATAGCTAATAGTAGTAAAGAATTATTAGCTAAAAGAAATGAAGTAATGAAAAAAATAAGTGAAAATGAAAACTTAATCGAAGAAGAAAGACAAGCTGACAGAAAAGGTTATGACAATAAAGTAAGAATATTAGAAGAAGAAAGAAGAAAAGAAGAAAAAGATTTATATTCACAACAACAAAAGAAAAATGAATGTGAATATAAAATAGATGGACTAACTAGAAAGTTTGAAATGTTAAAAAATGAAGCTGCTAAATTAAGAGAAGAATTTAGTGGAATTCAAGCTGAGAAAGTTGATTTTAGTAGTATAAAAACAGAGTGCCCTACTTGTAAACGACCTTTTGATGAATCAGACATAGAAGAAAAACAAGCAGAATTAGAGAAAAACTTCAATCTTGATAAAGCTAGAAGAAAAGAAGAAGTAATAGAAAAAGGCAAAATAAAAGTTAAAGAACAAGAAGATATACAAGAAGATATCGAAAATTATACTTTAAAGCTTTCTGAGATAGAAAATAATATAAACATCAAGAAAGAAAAAATAAATCAGCTAGAAAGCCAAATAGGAGGTATTTCTTATACGCCTAGTAATGCAACGAAAGAAAAAATATTAAAACTTAAAAGAGAAAACAACAAGCTTTTAGAAAGTTTACAAGAAGATGATACATATCCAGATAAATCAGGACTTTTAATTGAAAAAGGAGAAATTAATACACAACTAAAAGGGTTATATAGTCAATTAGGAGCAGTTAAAAATAACAAGAAAGTAAATCAAAGAATAGAAGATCTAAAAGCAGAGGAAAAACAAATCGGAGTAGAAATAGCAAGACAAGAAGGTCTTATAATGCTATATGAAAAGTTTATTACTAAGAGAGTAGAACTTTTAGAAAAAAATATAAATAAGCATTTTAAGAACGTAAGCTTTAAATTATTCTCTACTCAAGTTAACGGAGCTATTGCAGAAACCTGTGAGGCAACTATAAATGGAGTACCATTTTCTAATGCAAATACTGCAGGTCAAATAAATGCTGGTATAGATATAATAAACACTTTATCCGAGTATTTCGAATTAGTCGCACCTATATTCATTGATAATAGTGAATGTGTAAATAAAATAGCAGATACTAAAGGTCAATTGATTAAGTTGGTAGTCACAGAGGATAAAGAAATAAAAATAAATGAATAGGTGTAAAAATGAAATGGAGCATAGAAGAAGAAAAGTTTTTAGAAGAAAATTATAAATTAATATCAGATGAAGAAATAGCAAAATATTTAGGGCGAACATTATCTTCAGTTAGAGGAAAGGTTAATTTTGAAAAAGCTAAGAGACATAAACAAGATAGATTGACTAAGAAAAATAACTATCTGACAGAAGAACAAAGGAAAGAAAAAGTTAAACGCATATTGTTACTAGCAACAGGAGTTTTATTAGATTAGGAGAGTGACGAGTATTGAAAAATCAAATAATTAAACAATCTCAAAATATTGCAGAAAAACCTAAAACTGTTACAGACGAAGTTTTAGAAAGGGTAAGAGAGTTACAAGCAAGTAAAGAATTAGTAATACCAGAGAATTATGCAGCACAAAACGCTTTAAAATCAGCTTATCTAATCTTACAAGAAACAAAAGATAAAAATAAAAGATGTGTATTAGAAACTTGTACAAAAGTAAGTATAGCAAATTCTCTTTTAGATATGATTATTCAAGGATTAAGTCCTTCGAAAAAGCAATGTTACTTTATTCCACATGGAAATAAACTCCAACTAACTAAAAGCTATATGGGAACTATAGCTGCAGCGAAAAGAAGTAAATATATAAAAGATGTGAAAGCTTATTGTATCTATGAAGGTGATGAAGTTGAGTTTGAGTATAAAAATGGAAATATAAATGTAATAGATTATAAACCTGATTTAAAAAATATAGATAACTCAAAGATAATAGGAGCATTTGCTGTTGTTATAGGAGAAGAAGGGGTTTTACATACGGAATATATGAGTATGGCACAAATAAAAACATCATGGGCGCAAGGACCAACAAAAGGTAAAAGTCCTTCACATATAAATTTCCCAGATCAAATGGCTAAAAGAACTGTTATAAATAGAGCTTGTAAATTATATATAAATACATCAGATGATAGTGAGTTATTTGCAAGTGCATTTAATAGAAGCCCTTATTCAGATGATGAAGATGTTGTGACATTCCAAAATGAAGCTTTTGAAAGTGAAATAACAGAAAAAGCTAATAAAAAAACAATAGATATAGATGAAGTAGAGCAAATGGAAGCAGAAATAATTGATGAAGATACGAAAATAGATGCTGAAGTTGTTGAAGAAACTCAAGAGGAAGAAGATTGTCCGTTTTAAAAGTTTTAGCAAGTGGAAGCAGGGGTAATTGCTATTTACTTATTACTCCTGATGAAACTCTAATAATTGAAGCAGGTATCAAATATAAAGAAATTTTAAAAGGTCTTAATTACAAAATTGACAAAGTTGTTGGATGTTTAGTTACTCATGAACATAAAGATCACTCTAAATCAATTAAAGACTTAATAGAAAATGGAATAGATGTATATTCAGCTAAGGGGACTTTTGAAAAGTTAAACATAAAAAACTATAGGACTAAAATAGTAAAAGCTAACAAAAGGCAACAAATAGGAAATTTTACTATTTTACCGTTTGATGTTATTCATGATGCAGAAGAACCTTTAGGATTTCTTATAAAACATCAGGACATAGGAACTTTGTTATTTATAACTGATACTTGCTACTGTGAATACAACTTCAAGAATGTAAATAGTATCCTGGTTGAATGTAACTATATCAAAGAAAATTTAGAAGAATATTGCATAGAAACAAGTTTAAGCGTTCGTATAAAAGAATCACATTTTGAACTTGAAAATGTAATTGATTTTCTAAAAGCTAGTGATTTAAGTAAGACAAAAAATTTGATGTTATTACATTTAAGCGACAAACACGGAGATAGTGAAATAATGAAAGAAAAAGTAGAAGGAACTACTGGAATACCTGTTTTAATAGCAGAAAAAGGAATAGAAATAAGATTTTAGGAGGTAAAACATGATGCCAAATATAGATATGGAATGCTGGTATAAACTGTTTAACAATACGGAAAGTTTTTCTGATTATATCAGAAGAATACAAGGAACAAACAAAAAAACTAAATGGAAAAGAAATAGAAGAAAAAGCAAATAAGAAAGGGGTATTAAAATGATAAAAGCAATAGTAAATGATGGAAAAGTAGAGATGGATATAGTAAGTGAAAATAGAGCAGAAATATTAACTGAATTAGCATATTTAAACTATGGAGCTTTAAAAGGAATAGCAGATGAATGTAATGCAGACGAAACAAAGTTATTAAAAATTTTAACTAGAGCAACAGAAAAAATAATACAACTAAGAAGTAAAGATACAATAATTAAATCACATACTGAAACAGAAGAAATAGATATAGAAGATGTTCTTAAAAGTGCTATAGAAAAACTTGCAGAGTTATTAAAAGATAAGGAGTAACTATGAAAGAAAGAGTGGGAAATATAAGAAAAATAGACAAATTAGGAAGAGTATCTATACCTGCAGAATTAAGAAGACTATTACATATAAATAGAGAAACTCTATTGACAGTAGAGTATGATTCTATTCTAAAAGAAATAAGAATTATACCTTTAAAAGAAGAAATTTAACTAATAAATATCCTAGGAGGCATAAAACCTCCTGGGACTATGAAAAGGTGATGAATATGGGAGGCAAAATAGCAACTGATTTAGAAATAAGAAAGTTAAAAAGATTGTATAAAAAAGGTTATAGTGCATTAGAAATAGCTTACAACATAAACAGACCTGTTTCCTTTGTAAAAAAATATATAAAGAAAATAGAAAATAAAAAATAGTAAAATCTTGAAGGGGGTTAATATAATGGGAAGACCTTTTGAAAAAGTTGACAAACAAGATTTAGTAGGAAAGAAAATAGGAAAGCTTACAGTTGTAGAGTATGCTGGAAAAAGAAATAGAGGAAAAATAAAATACGATTATTACTTATGTAAATGTGAGTGTGGAAATGAAAAATTAGTAGTTAGATCTAGTTTACTAAAAAAGAAAGTAAAAAGTTGTGGATGCTTAAGAACAAGTAAAAATATTAAAAATGCATTTGTACCAAAAGTACAAAAATTAGAAAAAACTAATGGAAATACAATTAAAGTTTATAAACTTAATCCAAATGAGCTAGATGCATATTTAAAAGAGTTAAAGACGAAAGAAGTTCAATATGCTGGAGTTAGAGGATGGTGATAAAGTGAAAGTTTTTCAATACGTAGCTCTTATGAGTAAAGGCAGAATAGAGAGTGATAAAGACCAGGTATTTAAATATTTAGTTGAAAACTTAAAAAGCTCTTGTGATGTTATAACTGATTTAATACAAATAGACTTATGTAAAAGTGATTTTTATATAAAAAATTGTACAAAATTTAAAAGTTGCAAAGATTGTTTAAATTACTTTTTAGACTGGGAGGTTGATTATGAAGAAGTGCAAAGAATGCAATAGAGAATATGAAGATCCTCAAACTGTTGGAGACTTCTTTGGAATATGCGATGAGTGTTATAAAGAAGAGTACAAAAAAATAGAATACAACAAATATATAATGCCTCTTCTAGCTGAAAATCATCTTTCTACTATAGAACAAATGATGAAAGTAACAGAAGAACAAGCTGAATTTATTGGAGCGGTAGCAAAATTCGAAGCAGAAAGTGGAACAAATGAAGAAAAAGAACATATAATCGAAGAATTCTTTGATATGATTCAAGCATCTTTAGGACTTTTAGACAAAATGAGGTTAATTAATCTCTTAGAAGAAGGTCGAATAAAACATATAGCAAAGTTAATCGAAAGAGGTTGGGAGTTCAAGAAAATGCTATAAACATTCAATAAAATTATTTTATCTACAATATAAAAATAATGAGGTGGAATGTTTGAATAAAGATGTTATGGAAGAAACAGAAATGATTTTAAAAAACATGAAATTTATAACTATCTATATACAGCAAAAGGAAGAACATATAAAAAAGATAAAGGACGGAGATAGGGGGGCGATAAAGGCAGTTTGTAATGATATAGTTAAATCTTCTCCAACTCATGCAATTAATAGACCTATAGAAAATGAAGTTATAAGAATAGATGATTTAATTGCAAAAGTTGAGGGAGATATATTTGAACATAAAAAAAACAGAAAGGTGATATCAGAAGTGTTTAAAAGCATGAGTGAAAAACAAAGAAAGATATTTAAATATATTTACTTTGAAGAAAAAACTCTTAAAGATATTGCCGAGGAGTTTGATTGTACAATAGCAAATGTACATTACATTAAAAAGAAAATAATCGAAAAAATGGCAGTAGCCTTATTTGGCCAAGATGCATTGAAAGGGGAAGAAAAATGATAATACATAAATCAATAATACATGTACTAGATACAAATAGTGATGCTCCAATATTAAATGACTATGAATGTAAAAATAGTTTAGAAGTAGATAAGTTTTTTCAAAAGATAATAACTAGAGTTTTAAAAGATGATGATCTAAGAAAAGCAAAATTCAAAGATTACAACGATAATATCGTAAAAAATTGCTGTGAACAAATAATTTACGATGAAAAGACATTCTTACAAAACTCAAAAGAGATAGCAGCATATTTATTTGAAGTAATGCAACGAAATAATGAAATAGATTCTTGTGATTTAGCAATATGTTTATACAGTGTTAAAGATGAAAAAAATGTAGCAATTATAAAACTTGATTATAAAAAACTTTACACTCATTCAATAGAATATGTAGAAGATAAATTCAACATACAAATAGCATCAAATGAGATAGGCATACCTGAAACAGGTCGACAAAAACAATGTATAATAGTTGGACCTAATGGAGTGAACGATTATTATCACTTTAGATTATTAGACAAAGATGCAGAAAAGGACCAACTAGAAACTAAATTTTTAACAGAGTTTCTAAATGCTGAAAAGATAGAAGATGATAAATATAAAACAAAAGTATTTAAGAAAACTGCAGACAACTGGATAACAAATGCAATATCAGAAGATATGAAAATGGCCGAAGATATAAGAAGTATGCTTAATTATACTTTAAAAGAAAAAGAAACTGTAGATGTTAAAAAATTTGCTGAAAATAGTATTCAAGATAAAGAATTACAAGAAAGCTTTAATGAACATATGGAGGATAGAGGCTTAACTGAAAACTTTGAAATAGACAAGAAATGGATTGAAAAGAAACTTAAAAACAGAAATATAAAAACTGATACTGGCTTTAGTATAAAAGGAAAGTTAACAGATTTTGAAGATCCAATGAAATACAGCTTTAGAAAAAACGAAAATGGAACATTCGACATAGTATTAAAAAATATATCTTTTTATGAGGAAAAATAAAATGACAAGTGAAGAAAAAAAACAAATTAGCAGAAGAAAATTTAGGATTAGTTTATTTAGTTGTAAACAAAGAATTTACTTATGAAAAAACTACAGAAAGCGATAGAGAAAACTACATAGAAGAAGGTATGATTGGATTAGCAAAAGCTATTAATACATTTAATCCAAGTAAAGGTGCTAAATTTAGTACATATGCTTATACATGCATAAAATTTGAAATAAATAGCTATGTAAGAAAGAAAAACAATCATAAAAGAAAAATAAACTATGTTTGTAAAAATTCAATAGATGAATATATAAAAACTCACAAAGATATTTTAATGGATACGAAAGATGCTTATTCTTCTTTAGTAAATAGAGATGAAATATTAAATATACTTGGAAAGATGAAGATAAAAAATATAAAGTATATCACTTTAAAACGTGCAGAAGGTTATACGTATGAAAAAATAGGTAATAAAATTGGAGTTAGTAAAGAAACAATACGAGCAAGATTGAATAAAGCTAAAAAAGAATTAATCGAATTAGGAATAACTGCATAAGGGAGGATAGTATGGACGATTATACATATAAATGTGAATATTGCGGGAAAGTTTACGACTGCAGAAAGCAAAAACATTATACGATTGACATTCCTGGAGAAAAGTTTTTAAAACAAACTTGCAGTTTGAAATGTGCAGAAAAGTATAAAGACAGATTAATAGAAGATGCTGAAAAAAGATGCTTAAATCTAAGACAAAATACTAAAATTGTTGAATACAAGGAGGAAATATGAACAAAGAAGAATTACAAGGACTAAAAAGGGGGTGATAAGCTTTGCTATTAAGCAGAGTGAATGAAATTGTAGAATTGGCTAGAATCTATATGATAGCTTACAGATTAGAGCCAATGCAAGCAATAGAATGTGCAATACAAGATATAGAAGAACATGATAAGGAGGAATATTGATGGAAGATAGAAAAGAGTTAATAAAAAAAGCATTACTAACAATAAAAAAAGAATGTAGTAGATATGATGAATGCGAAGATGGACAATGTATAGTATTGGAATTACTGCCTAGTCTTGATATATGTCCGTTATACCATAATAGTCCAGAAGATTGGGAGATAGAAGAACATGAATAGAGCAATAGCAGATGCGATAATCATAGTGGTTATTGGTGCATGGATAATAAGTAAGTTATATATGTAAGGGGGATAAATGAAACCAGGATTTGAAAAACGTTTTAATAAAGAAGATCTAGTTTATTGGTGTCATAAAAAAGCACATGAATATTCTGTTCAATATGGCTTAGTAGATGAACAATTTTCTGATGCAGTTATAATTGATTATATTGTGCCAAGAGAACGTAGAATTATAGACGGAATACCACTTGATGAATTTAAGAGCGAGGAAAGATATAGAAAACTACCTAAAGGTTGGTCTTATGATACAAAATTATTTGAAGTAACACATGAAGTTTTAGATGAAGAAGAAAATGAGTTTTTAAGAAACTGTAAAATTAACGATTCTAAAGGTATAAAAGAGGCATATAATAAAGGTTATTTAGTTAAAAAGAGTAAAATCTTTGGAGGAAATATAGAAACAGAAATTACAAATCAAGGTTTTAGAGTTGTAAAAAAATGGCCGATGTTTGTTCCGTATATAACACATGTATCTATAAGACCTGATAAAGTATATTTTACTTATGAAGAAGCAAAAAAAGAAGTTGATGATAATATTGCAGAATTTAATAGACAAGCAGAATTGTCTGAGTATGATTGGTGTGTTGAACAGATAGATAAAACTCTTAGTAGATTTAAATTTTACAAAGGTTTATCTGATGAAGAAATAAATCAATATAGGGAATGGATACTTGGATTAGACAATATAGAAAATATAGAAACTAGAATATCCGGTGGAGAAATTCAATGGAGATATCTAAATAAGAAAAGATGGTGTAATATTGAACTTTAAAACAGGTAAATGCAAATTGAAAAAGAATGTATCTAAGAAAATAAATCAACTTAATTTTGGACGAGGTAAAAAGTTTGAATATCAATATATAACTGGAAATAGAGTCAGAATATTCAAGAAAGGTATACAACTAATTATGAGCAAAGAAGAGTTTAATAATAATTTTGAAATAACGGAATAGGAGAGAAATATGAAGAAATACAAAGAAATATTCAAATTAAAAGACATGCTTAAGAAAGAAGACATAGAATATGAATTTTATGACAAAAGTGAAGATTTTAGCATAGAAAATATACACATAGAACATTATCAAATTCTAATCCATAAAAATGGAGAAATATTAGTAAGTGTAATAGAAGGAAATGGAACTTACGGAAGTGAACAGGATAGATTAGAAATAATGGGGTTAACAGAATATGAATACGATGTAGAAGGTTGGTTAAGTGCAGAAGAAGTTTTTAAACGTATAAAAGCTAATTTATAAGCGGTGAAAACATGAGAAAAATCTTAGGAGGAAAAGAGAATGCCTGCCCTCTTTGTGGGGGTATGGTGTTCTTCTTAGAAATAGATTATGGAGTAGTCAGTCAATGCAAAGATTGTGGCTGTCTAACTAAAGGTAAAATGAGGGAGGAAGTTAAAATTTATGAAATGCAAACATGCAACAAAAGTGGGGAAACAAATAAAATGTTCTAAAATTAATGACTTATGTATGTTTTTAGATCCTGATGAAAAGAAATGTAGACAACTTAATGGCCAAGGACCTATAAAACAAACTAAACCTGTAGATACAAAGGAAAAGAAAATTGTAAAAAGTACATATTTAGCATTAGCTTTATCATGGTTAAAAATTAAATTCACAAGAGATTATCAAGGAAATTATGTATTTGAAAGAACAGAAAAATTTAACTATGCATGGGCAAAATTAAATCATTTGAGAAAAGAATTAGAAGAATGGGAGGAAAAATAAATGTTTACATTAAAAGATTTCAAAGTAAAATTAGTCAATGGAGAAGAAGTAAAAAACTTTGTAAAAAGACATGGAGAATTTAGTAAAGTGTGTTATGATACTCCAAAAGAAAAAGCAGAAAAAGTAGGAGAACATTGCTTAGAAAGTGGACATCTAAGTGGAAGTAGACACTTATATATGGTATTTGAATTAAAAAATATACCACGTTCGACTGCAGACCAACTTGTAAGACATACACAAGGATTTGTTACAAATGTGCAAAGCCTTAGATATTGCAATAAAGACGGAAAGGTAAGTTTATATGCATCAACTGAAATAGTGCAAAATTCTCATACAATAAAAGCAATAAAAGATATGGAAAATATAGCAAATGCAACTTATAACTATATTCAAACTTATCTTGAGGATGGAGGAATAAAGGGTGAAAAAGCAAATGAAATAGCAAGAACAGTTTTACCTATAGGAATAGCAACTAGTTGTAATATAGCAGTAAACTTAGAATGTCTTATACATCTAGCAAACGTAAGATTATGCACAAGGGCAGAGTTACCTATTAGAAATATAGTACAAAGAATGGTAAATCAAGTAGTAGAGGTAGAACCTAGATATAAACCTTATCTAGTACCTCAATGTACAAAATTAGGATATTGTCCAGAAGGTAATAAAGAATGTATAAGATATAAAGGAGTAAAATAATTATGAGACCGACATGGGATGAGTATTTTATGGAAATTGCTGAAATAGTAAAGAAACGTTCAACATGTATTAGAAGACAAGTAGGAGCAGTTATTGTAAAAGATAAACAAATTCTAGCGACTGGTTATAATGGAGCACCTAAAAAATTAAAACATTGTGAAGAAATAGGATGCAAAAGAGAACAACTAAAAGTTCCTTCAGGACAAAGACATGAACTTTGTAGAGCTTTACATGCTGAACAAAATGCTATAATTCAAGCAGCATATAATGGAGTTAACATAAATCATTCAACATTGTATGTAACTACAAAACCTTGTGTGTTATGTGCAAAGATGTGTATAAATGCAGGAATAGAAAAAATAGTTTATTTAGGGGATTATCCTGATGAATTATCAAGTGAAATATTAGAAGAGGCAGAAATTAAATTGGTTAATTTTAAAGTTGAATAAATCATGCTTATAGAGAAACATATATACTAAATAATCGTTAACATACAAACTTTATAAAAATAAAACGTTGTATTTGAATTTTATTTAAAACTTAAAAAAAGTATGTTATAATTATATTAAGATGCAGTAATTGTATCAAAGTAAAGGCAGTCTTTTCAGGACTGTCTTTTTTATTTTGAAAAGGAGATATGTAAAATGAAAGATGTTTTAATAGTAAACTCAGAAACAGAAGATCTCCTAGATGGTTTTAAAATAGAAAATGATGAAGAGTTAGTTATTCAGAAGCAATCAAAAAAATTAACTCCGAAACAGAAAAGATTGATTAATGAAAAAAATGATTTAAAAAAGTATTGCAACAAGCAAGGAGGCTTTGTTCATATGTTTTATGTAAATAAAAAATTACTTTTCTACGATTTAGATATTGACAGAGCTAATATAGCAAGAATAATCTATTTAGCTACATATATTGATTATAATGACAGAAAAGAAAATTTGCTTATATTACATAAAAAAAATAATAAAGTAGAACATATGACAAAGAAAGAAATTCAACAAAAATTAGGATTAAAAAGAGATGCTTTTTTAGCTTTTTTAAGTGATATGAAAAAACATAATCTTATTTTTGAAGTCAAAGAAAAGCTTTATCTAAATCCCAAATATTTTAGTAAAGGTGAAAATTTTTATAAAAATAAAGAGTATGTAAGAATAATGATTAATACAACTAGATATTTGTATGAACATACTACAATTAGGCAGCATAAAACTTTATCCTATGTGTTTCAATTAATACCTTATGCAAATTGGAAATTAAATATATTATGTAAAAATCCTTTGGAAGTTGATATTGGAAGGCTGGATAAATTAAGTCTAAAAGATATTTGTGAGTTGTTAGGATTAAGTACAAAACAAAATTCAATGTATCTTTTTAGAGACAGTTTAAGAAAATTTCATATAAAGGTAGATGGGCATAAATATTATTTATTTGCATACTCAAAAGTATATGCAGGAGAAAAAACAAAAGATTATTATATAATAAATCCTCTTGTAATTTGGGGAGGAAACAATACAGAAGAAATAAAAGAAATAATTAATTACTGTTTTTTTAAATAAGGGAGATTAGTTAACCCTTATTTTTTTATGTTTAATATACTTATGAGTATTATAAAAACCCAGCTCGAACCGACAAAATTAATCCAAAAACCCAGCTCGAACCGATAGTATAAAAAGCCTTCAAAATATTGATTTTCTAATAATTATAAGACTTTTAAAGGTGCCTAACTCTTATATATTATATACAGAACAGAATTTCTCTTAATTGCCTACGGCATAAACCTCTATAAATGTTGCAAATTCAATATGTTTAGCTTATAGAAGGGGATAATATGAAAATAAAAAATGAAGATTACGAAATTATATGCGATACAAGGGAACAAGATACATTAATCCAAGATACTCTTATAAAAAATGGAATACAGGCCACTAGAGGAAAATTAAATACTGGAGATTATGCTATTAGATATCAAGGAGAATATATACCTAATATTTTAATAGAAAGAAAAGCAGGATTAGATGAATTGCTAGGAAACTTAATGGATCCAGTAAAAGATGAAAATAAAGATAACCGTTTTATAAGGGAACTAAAAAGAGCAAAAGAAGCAGGAGTTAAATTATTCTTGCTTATACAAGACAAGGATTATTATATCAAACTCCTAAAAGGTGAATATATAAGTAAAGTTCATCCTAACGCTAGCGCAGCTATGGTAATTTCATTAATGGCCAAATTCGATAATCTTCATATTATTGCATGTGATAGAAAAGAATCACCTTCAATGGTCCATAAAATTTTATATTATCACTTAAGAGAAGAAATAAAAAGGAAGGAGGGATAATTGATGCCACGAGAAAAAGATTCTAAGTTAACAGAAGACCAATTAATAGCAGCAGAATTATTAGTATATGGCGCAACTAATAGAGAAGTAGCAGACCAATTAGATGTTTGTGAAAAAACTATAATGCGCTGGAAAAAAAGACCTGAATTTATGGAAGAACTTGATAGACAATATGAAGTTGCTAAAAATAAAGTTGACAATCGCATAATGAAATTCTCTAATCAACTTTTACAAAATATTCTTGATTTATCTAAGTCAGCTAAGAGTGAGAAGGTTAGACTAGATGCAAGCATATACTTACTTAATAGATTAGCTGGAGCTCCAATTTCAAAAGTGGAAACTAAAACAGTTATTACTCCTGAAACTGAAAAAGAAAATAATAATGAACCTTCTTGGGATGACTTTAATGATTCAGATGTTATAGAAGGGAATGTAATAGATATAAAAGATAGTGAAATATCGTAGGGGATTATATGTGGGCGCTTATCGCGGTCCGTATTTAAGAGGTGTCGCTGTTGAAAATCTGTTGGAATAGTCATTTTAATAGTATTAAGCTATAACAACTATTAAGACAAGGAATATATTACCAATAGAATAAGGACAAGCAAGACAAAGTATAACATCTTAGAAGGGCACACAGAGGGTATAAGACGATAGAGTGAACAGCAAGACCAGTATAGTAAAAGACAACAGCATTAATAGTACTCTATAAGGTATCAATACTTATAAGTTATGATACATTTTGACACAGTAAGTGCTATCAATATGTTTACTTGTCTTATAACTTAGTGTCATAAGTAACCAGGTAAAACAGTGGCCTTTCGGTGGGGTAGGGTACTCCAGGTAAGGGGGCGGTGCATTCTATACCCCAGTATTTTCAACGCGTGCGCCAAGGGCTATAGTGTTGCAATATATTTTTTGAAACCTGAGGGATAACAAGTAAAACAAAATCTCAAAAAATTCCACAAAAAATTTTTTAAAACTTTCGATAAGGGGGTAAGAGAATGCCTTTTGGAATTTACTCAATAACAAATGTAGTAACAGGTGAGATGTATATAGGACAAACGATCCAAGATTTTAAAAAAAGATGGAAAAGCCATATAAGTGCTTTAAATAGAGGTAATCATGATAATGAATATCTTCAAAGAAGTTGGAATAAATATGGCGAAGATGCTTTTAAGTTTAAAGCTATACATTATTGTGACGAACTTGATATTTTAAATGATTTAGAAAAGTATTATATAAAAAAATATGATACTTATAATAATGGATTTAATATGACAGAAGGTGGAGACTATTTTCTAAATGAGATTCCAGAAGAAATACGAAAGAAAAGATTAGAAAATTTAAAGAAAGTAAATAGAGAAAGAAGTGATTATACAGAGCATCAAATTGCTAAGGTTAAGGAAATGTTGTCAGTGCTAGAAAATAATCAAATTTCTATAAAGAAAATATCTAAATTAACTGGAGTTAGAGAAGGTGTCATTTATAACGTTAAATATCTTAATTCATGGGTAGATGTTAGATCTGATTTAAATGAAAAACTTAAAATTATAAATAATAAAGAAGCTAGAAATGAAAGTATAGTTAAAGATTTATATTCTAAAAAATATTTACTTAATGAAATTAGTGAAAAATATAAACTTTCTCAAGATACAATCAAAAGAATTTTGAGAAGAAATAATGCTAAAGATTTTTCTTTAATTTTTAAAGAAGTTAACGATTTACGAAATAAAGAAAAGTTTTTAAACGGTAGACAAATAGGAATAACAACACATGTTGAAATGGAAAAACATATGGGCTGTTGCAGAAAAACATATGAAAAAATGTGTGAAAGACAGAAGATAGATTATTCTTTTTTACATAATATGCGAAAAAATACTACTATGTATAAATCTGATGTAAAGGGAATTAATTATGATGTTAAAGCTAAAAGCTGGTTTTTAAGAATAAATTTTAATGGCAAACAGATACCAATAGGTCATTTTAAAACAGAAAAAGATGCTATAGATGCAAAACAACAGTTAATTCCACATATAAAAACTAATGATTATACTTCTATATTAGCAATAAAAGCTAAATATAGTAAAAAAGTTACTCCTAAGAAAACTATTAAAGCAATAAACATAAAAGATAATTCAGAAGAAATTATTGAAGGAATAGGAGTTTGTGCAAGAAAACTTGATATTCCAAGAAAAAGCATAGAAAAAGTGTTACAAGGAAAACAAAAAACAACTTATGGATATACATTTGCGTATATTTAAACGTTAAAAATAAAAGTTAAATTTTTATAATTAGGTTTACAATTCTTAAGACTTATGATACAATATAAGTATAAAAGATAAATCATAGGGGGTTGTAAATATGAAATACGGATATGCAAGAGTTAGTACTTATTCACAAAAGAAAGATGGAAACTCATTAGAAGGTCAAACAGAAATATTATTAGCAAATGGGTGTTTAGAAGAAAACATAGTAGTTGATTCTTATACTGGAACAAAGAAACAAGAAGATCGCAAAAATTTTGATAAACTTCTTAAACAATTAAAACCAGGAGATACATTAGTAGTAACTAAGTTAGACAGATTTGCTAGAAGTACAATACATGGATTAAGCATAATAGACAAATTACTAGAACAAGATATAAAGGTTCATATAGTAAGCTTAGGTTTAATGGATAATACACCTAACGGAAAGCTAATAAGAACTATCTTCCTTGGATTTGCCGAATTTGAAAGAGACATGATAGTTGAAAGAACAAAAGAAGGCAAGGCAATAGCTAGACAAAGAGAAGATTTTACAGAAGGTAGACCTCAAAAGTATTCCAATAAACAAATAAAACATGCTATTGATCTAAAGCAAAGTGGTATGAGTTATAAGCAAGTTACAGAAGTAACAGGAATAAGCAAAGCTACACTAATTAGAAGAATGAAAGAATATCAATAAGAAAATAAATAATACATTTTAAAAGTCAGAGAAATCTGGCTTTTTTTATTAGGAATATGTTCCGATTGAAAAAGTATTGTTGGGAGATTAGAATATAATTATCAGTTAAATATTGGGTGTTCGTTCAAAGGTAGGACACAGGATTTTGATTCCTGGAATAATAGTTCGAATCTATTACGCCCAGCCATGTATGTGTTTTAAAAAATAAATCTAAATCTATTTTAGGTAGCTTAGTATCTTTAGGATAGCATTGTGTGAGCAGTGTAAAGGCATGCTGACTACATGTCGCTACAGTGGTAGTCCATCTAAGCAAAACTGAATATCCAAGTCTTCAGAAGTGGAGATAGTTATGTAAGCCAAGAGGGACAGTCCTCAGAAGGCAAACTGTATAATGAGGATTTTTGGGTGGCACCAAATAATTTACCTCAAGCCAAATTGGTGATATAACGAGATATAATCAGGAGGTTAGGTAGTCCGATACTGGAAATAAAGGGCGCTAACCATTGTTAATAGTGAAACAGTGGACGAGTTGTAGTATCTATTAACAACGTGGAGTAAGAATCCAATGAAACACATTGATGTTGTAAAGTATTTTGTTGCTCAAAAGGGAACAAAGCTTTAGGAACAGCACAACATCTGTCAACACTAGGGAAATAGCTCAAGTGGTAGAGCGATTGAATGGTTAATCAATGCGTTAAAGGTTCAAATCCTTTTTTCTCAACAAATTCAAAATAAAACAAAAGGAAAAGTCTGTTCCCTTACAATATGAAAGTGGCTTAATACTAGAACACGGTTAGGTGTAATCTAGTGCATGATACCTCCCAAGGGTAAAGTGTTTGATATGAAGTTGCATGG
>OOAD01000206.1_pt1 | contig 46651 bp, 44 predicted proteins | sample 1671151 | NCBI WGS metagenome assembly OOAD01 (sample SAMN06348127, study PRJEB24527) | human gut metagenome | biome: human gut; feature: ankylosing spondylitis patient; material: feces | host: Homo sapiens | place: China | collected 2015-10
AGTTTTTATACTAAATTGTTGCGTCAAAAAATTTCCAGCCGCATTTGCTGCAAATTCGTACTTTATCACTATTTAATAAAGAAAAAGCTGTATATCATTGTAAAAAAAGCTTTAATTAAATAAAAGCTGTGTGCTATAAGGTGAATGATAAAAAAACTGCGGCGGCTAAATTTTTAATCTATTCAAACGAGAGGTCAGCCGCGCAGCCTGACCGGAATCGGAGAAGCCGCAGTTTTTAGCATGAACCGCATCAGTACATAGCTTTTGTTTCTTCAAACCCATTATAAAGCCAAAATATTCTCACCCATTGCCTAACAACGCCGCCAATGCTACAATTTAACTGAACATAACACATCGGAGGAACCGCCATGCTGACACCACGTTATTATTTCACAGGCGAATTCTGCCGTTTTTACGATTATTTTCTGTCGCACCCGCATACCGAAAAACATTTTGCCAAAGGCGAATACCTGTGGCGTCCGGGGCAGCCGCACGAAAAAATTCATTACATAAAAAGCGGCGCGCTGATGCACTACGCCGACCACGAAAACGGACACCGCAAAATCATCAGCTTCCACGGCGAAGGCAGTATTTTTCCCGGTTACCATACCTGCGGCTTTAAAATAGAGCTTTCGCTTACAACGGTTGCCCTGACTGAAATTTCCGTGCTGGAATTTACGCGGCAGCAGTTCAGCCAAATGTTTGAAGAAAACACTGAATTAAGCGAGCAGGTTGTCAACTGGTATTCCATGTATGTCAACCGCCTGCTGTTTGAAACCGTACATCAGGAATATAATTCATCCTTTGTTAAAATCTGCAACCTACTGTATCTGCTAACAGTAAATAACCCGCAAAGCCACGGCTTTGATATTGCCATTACGCAGGACGCCCTTGCCGGAATGCTCGGCCTGAGCCGCGTGCAGATAACGCGCGGGCTTGCGCAGCTGCGCCGGCAAAGCATTATCGCCACAGGGCGCGGCAAAATTACCGTTACGGATTTACCGTCACTGGCACAGCTCTGTTCTTCGGAAACCACCGGCTGATATTATGTGCTTTTATTATAAAGCGCAGAAGCAGAAACGTCTGCTTCAAATGATACAAAAGAAAAGTAAAACGGCAATAACCTGCACTATGCAAAAGTTATTGCCGTTATTTTTATGCGTATATGGTTTAATAAATACAGTACAGCTTGTGCGGCGAGCCTGTAAGCGCCTTGCCGCCGTTTGCCGTTACAAGGTAAGTGTTCTCGCTTCCAACCATGCCAATGCCGGGCATAGCAATCTTCGGCTCCAGTGCAAAAGTCATGCCTTCCGTAAGCACTTCTTTAAAACGGTTGGCAACGGCCGGGCTTTCATCCATGGTAAGCCCTATGCTGTGCCCCAAAAACTTGCCGCCGTTCATAAAACCGGCAGCAAAGCGGCTGTCAAACTGCTTCATTGTTTCGTTATAAATATCTTCCACCACCGTGCCGGGCTTTAACATGGCAGCGGCAAAACGCTCAAGCATTATGCAATGTTCGTGCGCCGCCAAAATCAAATCGCGGTTGGGGTCTTTATTAATATCGCCAAAATAGTATACTATCGTTTTATCGGTATGGTAGCCTTCCACGCCGCAGGGAATATCCAGATAAACCAGCCTGCCCGCTTTTAATTTGCGGAACGGCGAGCCGATGCTCTGCACCGCAATGCAGGTGCCGCCCGTGCCTCCGGGGCCGTCAAAAGCAGTACGCACCAGCCCGCTTTTGCCAAACGACGCCACGCCGATAACATCTTCGCCCAGGGGAAGATTCATGCGTGCAATGCCGTGCGAACCACGCTTTAACATTTCGGTGTACAGGCTTACGGCAAGTTCGGCTTCGCTGATGCCTTTCTTTATCATTTTGGGCGCCAGCTGCTCCAGCACCGTCTGATGAATCGCACCGCTGCGCTTCATCAGTTCCAGCTCATAGCTGCTTTTTACAAGGCGCAGGCTGCACAGCAAACCGTCAATATCGGCATATTCTTTAAACGGCATATATTTGCGCAGCATATTCAGCCAGTCAACAGTGGCTTTTCTGCATTCCACATACATAACTTCCGGGCAAGCGCTATAAAATTCCGCCAAAGTGCGGAAGCTCTGCATCGGGCGGATATCCGGTAGCAGCGATTCATTGCGGGCACGGTCATAGCTTCTGCGCACCCACAAAATTTCGTCCTGCGGACGGATAACCAGCGCACCCTCCTGCATTGTACCGGTGAAATAGTACATATTAACTTTATTATTAATAACCGCCATCTGCCAACCGGGATGTTCTTTTTCCATTTTCTCGCGGAAACGCGTAAGGCGTATTTGCAGTTCTTCGAGCGGCACGCGCCTTATTTCGTCAGTCATCAGCGAGGCATGTTCCAATATCGACATAGTATTGCTCCTTTATGATAGTTTTATTGTAAACGAACTTATTCCAGGAAGATGTTAATGCTATAAAGCCATAAACAAAAACTGCGGCGGCAAAAATTATAAATTTAACATAAGAGAGTCCGGCTGCGCAGCCCGGACGGAATCGCAGAAGCCGCAGCATTTTTGTATGGCTGTAATAGTATTGACATCTTCTTTATTTCAAGCATAATCAGATTTACTTTACAATCATACCATACGTTGCCCTATTCTTCAATTAGCACAGGCATACAAAAAACTCCGATGCCTGCCAAAACAAGCACCGGAGTTATACTCATTAATCTTTATTAAACAAACCTGTAAAATCAAAAGTGGCAAAATAATCTGCCGGAGTTTCGGCGCGGCGTATCATTTCAACGCTGCCGTCCTCTTTCAGCAAAAGCTCCGCACTGCGCAGTTTGCCGTTGTAGTTATAACCCATGGCAAAGCCGTGCGCACCGGCGTCATGGATAAACACCAAATCGCCGATGTTTATTTCCGGCAGCATGCGGTCAATGGCAAATTTATCGTTGTTTTCGCACAAGCCGCCCGTAACATCATATTTGTGGTCGCAGGGAGCGTTTTCCTTGCCCATAACGGTTATATGGTGGTAAGCGCCGTAAATTGCCGGGCGCATCAGGTTGGCTGCGCAGGCATCCAGCCCGATGTATTCTTTATAAATATGCTTTTGGTGAATAACGCGGCTTACCAGCGCGCCGTAAGGTGCCAGCATATAGCGGCCCATTTCGGTATAAAGCCTTACGTTGCCCATACCTGCCGGTACAAGCACTTCTTCATAAGCACGGCGCACGCCTTCGCCAATTTCCATAATGTCATTTTGTGGCTGTCCGGGGCGGTAGGCAATGCCGACACCGCCGGAAAGATTGATAAATTCAATGGAAGCGCCGGTTTCTTCTTTTAATTCCACGGCAACTTTAAATAAAATACGTGCCAGTTCCGGGTAGTAATCGTTGGTAACGGTGTTGCTTGCCAAAAACGCATGCAGGCCAAAGTGTTTTACTCCCTTAGCCATAAGGCGTTTGTAAGCCTCGGTAAGCTGCTCACGAGTCATGCCGTATTTGGCGTCGCCCGGGTTATCCATAATGTTGTTGGCAATGGCAAAATGCCCGCCCGGGTTGTAACGGCAGCACACGGTATCGGGAATATCGGCCACGCGCTCCAAAAAGTCAATATGAGTAATATCGTCCAGATTTATAGTGGCATTGAGTTTGCGTGCCAGCTGAAAATCTTCGGCAGGCGTATCGTTGGACGAAAACATAATTTCATCGCCCTTAAAGCCAACCGCATCAGCCATTAAAAGCTCTGTATAAGAAGAACAATCCGCGCCGCAGCCTTCTTCGTGCAAAATTTTTAAAATGCCCGGCGTCGGCGTTGCTTTTACCGCAAAATATTCCTTAAAGCCTTTATTCCAGCTGAAAGCCTTATTTACCCTGCGCGCAGTTTCGCGGATGCCTTTTTCGTCATATAAATAAAACGGCGTTGCATAGCGTGACGCAATATCTTCAAGTTGTTCTTTGGTAACAAACGGAATTTTTTCAGACATTAATCTCAACCTTTCTGCAATTCAATCAGTTTAATTTCGTTTTTAAGCGCGTCCTTAAACAAATCCACCAGGTTACGCTTACAGGAATATAAACAGGTTGAATTTGCCCCCTCATCCAAATCACCGGTCAGCACCGTCTGCGAATCGGCTATCAGCCTTATCTGCCCTGTCTGTTTAACGGTGTTGTAGCAAATTGCCCCCGGAAGCAGGAAATCGCTGCCGGTAATAACTACTACCTTTAAGCCGCGGCTAAGCGCGTCTTCAAGTTCAGTACGCAAAAGCTCCATTACAGCGGCATTTGCCGATACATAAATGCGCGCTTTGGCATTAAGTACTGTGTTTTGCAGCTTACTGATAATTTCTGCATTGCCTTTAATGGTTATATAACCTTCGGCTTCGTTTTTTACACCGGGCAGTTCTTTTATAAGCGCGTCGCGCATTTCCGCCAGGCGGCGGATTTTATTATTGCAGAACTCCTCCGGTGCAACCGGCGTATAACGCGTCACTTTGCCTTCTTCCATTATATAGGCAGCGCCCTTTTCCACCAGCCCGGCTAGTGCCGTATAGGTGTTGGAGCGCGATATGCCTGTCTGCTTGGCCGCTTCATAGCCTGTAAGGCGTCCGGCTTTTACCAGCAGCAGGTATAATGTTGCCTCCTGGCGTGTAAGGTTAAAGTGCATTAAGCGTTCTACGATTTCCATTCCCCTCATTCAGCCCCTTGTATATTGTTCCTGTTTAAGAACACTATACTCTTTTTTTATGCGGTTGTCAATAACTAACCAAAAAATTTGTAAAAAAATAAGCAGGCCTTTTAAGCCTGCTGAACTTATAGTGCTATTTTATCTTTTCAAAGGTATTGGTTAAGTTTGCAAAATCCTGCAGTGAAAGCGTTTCGCCGCGGCGTTTGGGGTCAATGCCCGCAAGGTTCAGCCATTCCTGTGCCTGCTGCGAGGTAATGCCCATATTCTTCAGCGCATTGCTTAGCATTTTGCGGCGCAGCGAAAATGCTGCCTTTACCACCCTGAAAAACAGTTTTTCATCACAAATTTCCACCGGCGGCACGTTGCGGTTTTTGCACACCACAACGGCACTGTCCACGCTTGGGCGCGGAATAAAACTTGACGGCGGCACAATAAAGGCAATTTCCGGCTCTGTGTAATACTGCATGGCAACCGAAAGCGCGCCGTAATCTTTTCCGCCCGGCGCTGCCGTTATGCGCTCGGCAACTTCCTTCTGCACCATTATTACCATGCGTTCAAGCGGCAGCTTTTTTTCAAGCAGCGCAAAAATTATCGGCGTGGTAATGTAATACGGCAAATTGGCCGCAACCTTAAAGGTTTTGCCGCCCATGGCGCTGTTAACGTCAAGTTCAAGCACGTCGGCATTAATAACGCACACGTTTTCATAGCTTTCCAGCGTTTTTTCAAGCACCGGCAAAAGGCGCTTGTCCAGTTCAACAGCGGTTACGTCTGCGCCGGTTTCTGCCAGTGCCTGCGTCAGTGTGCCAATGCCGGGCCCTACTTCAAGCACCGGTTCGCCGGGCGCAAGCTCTGCGGCAGCGGCAATGCGGCGCACAATGTTTTCATCAATTAAAAAATTCTGCCCGAGTTTTTTATCGGCATGCAGGTTAAACCTGCGCAATATATAGTTAGTAACTTCCGGTGTAGCAATTACAGGTTTCTTCATTCAGCTTCTCCAATTTCCGCCAGTGCGGAATTAAATTCTTCGCGCGTTACGCCGTAGGTGTTAAGCCTTTGCAAAAAGCATTTGGCATTGCCGTAACCAACGCCCAAAAGCGCAGCCAGCTTATCGCGCCTTGCGCTTGCCATGCTGCCGCCGCTGAGCCCGTTTATCATTAAGTCACGCTCTGTAAATTCTTTCTGCGGCGTAAATTCATGATGTCGCACTTTTCCTAGCGCCGCCAGAATAACTTTGGGGCTTGCCTGTTCCACGCCGACATCACCGTTAGCGGTTGCATCAATGCGCGGTATAAAAGCCTGCCCTGCCTCCGGAAAACGCTCCGTTAAAAAGCGGCGTATGCGGTTGCCTGCTCCGTCAGGGTCAGTAAGTATAATAATGCCGCGCTTTTTATACGCTGCTTCAATTTTGCGCAGGGTAGACGCGGCCAGCGTAAAACCACCCGTTTCTATCGTGTCGGCTTCCAGCGCGCGCCTGATTGCCGCGGTATCACTTTTTCCTTCTACTACAATAACTTCTTTCAGCACTTATTAGTCCTCTAAAATATAAACTTCCACATTACGGCGGCCCCAGTTAATTGCTTCCTCGTAACTGTCCATAAACAAATCCACGCGGTTGCCGCGGATAGCGCCGCCGGTATCGCCTGCAATGGCAATGCCGTAACCGGGGATATACATTTTTGTATAGTACGGTATTACACGCGGGTCAACGGCAACAATGCCGCGGGCAGCCACAAGGCCGATGGATGTAAGGCCCGTGCCGGTGCCGCAGTGTACGGTATAGGCGCTTGCTTCAGCAGTAATGATGCGGCTGTATTTTTTCCTGCCTTCAGGCGTTTCCACCGACATGCCAATGCCGCGCCTGATAACGGAATATTTGGGGTCAGCCAGAACTTCGCGGGCAATTTCCACTTCTTTGGGTGCTTTGCCCGTGCTTACCACGGATTTTTTTACAACTTTTACCTTGCCGGCTTTGCCCTGTTCCACAAGCTGCTCCTGCCCGTAAGGAATATTCTCGTCATCAATATATTTTACGGGAATTTCCGAATCGGCCTCAACGGAGCTTAAAGTATCGCCTTTGTTAAGGATATGGATTTCCACATTGGCAGTAACCGGAGTATCTGCGGCAGGGTAAACGCGTTTTTTGTTAAAGCGGATGTTTAACTCCTTTAACGCTTCGCCAACAGTCTCTTTATTGGTAAAAAACTTCTGCTGCGAATCTCCGCGCACAACAATAACCGGCACGGCGCGTTTTAAAACCAGCACTTTGCCGCGGCCGCTCGTTTTTTCTTCAATACGGTCTGCCTGCCCTACGGCAATGCCTGCTTCTTTAAAAACAGCGCGCGGGTCGGAAAGTTCTGTTGTAACCGTTCTTTCCGTACCGTCAAACTTTAAAATGGTAACAGGTGCTTCCGCCAAGCCAAGATGCGTATGCCCACTGAATAAAATTACAAACATTATGGCTATCAAAATGGTTCTTCTGAAAACTGTAACATTTTTAGGCATAATATTACCTCCTTAATTCGGGGGTATTTTATCACAGCCTTTTTTATAATGTCAAGCCATCTTCCTTGAAGGTACTTTTAGTTTAAAATCAAACAACTCTTTACAAAAAGTATTATGCACAAGCACCTTTATGGTAAATAAAAGACGCAGCAGTAGCAGACTGCCGCGTCAGCATTATTTAATTTTATTAAAAAGCGTTTTAACGTTTTTCGTTGTCTGCGCTGCCAGCGCTTCAAAAGTTGTTCCGCGTACCAGCGCCGCATTTTTCGCTACAAGTTCCGTATAAAGCGGGTTATTGCGCTTGCCGCGGTAAGGCACCGGCGTTAAATACGGCGAATCCGTTTCAAAAAGCAGCAGTTCGTCCGGCACAAATGCAAGTACCTCACGCACTTTGGCCGCGTTTTTATAAGTGCTTGTACCGCCAAAGCCAAAGTAGTAACCACGTTTGGCAAGTTCCTTAGCCATTTCCAGCGAGCCGGAATAACAATGGAAAACAGCCCTTGTTCCCGCAGGCACTTCGCTGCGGAAAATATCGAAAATATCGCCGTGCGCTTCACGGTCATGGATAATTACCGGCAAATCAAACTGTACGGCAAGGTCAATCTGCTCCAAAAGGCGCTTTTTCTGTACTTCTTTCGGCTCGTTTTCTTTCCAGTAATAATCAAGCCCTATTTCGCCGATTGCCGCAACTTTTGGATGCACAGCCCACGCTGCCAGTTTATCAAGATAATGCCCGTCTTTAATACCGGCAAGTTCTTCCGGATGCCAGCCCACAGCGGCATAAACAAAATCGTACTTTTCTGCAAGCTGTACGGCAAAAGCGGAGCTTGCTTCGTCACAGCCGGGGTTAATAAAGCCTTCCATTTCTTCGCCGATTTTGGCAATCAGCTCGTCACGGTCGTCGGTAAAATAATCGGAATCAAGATGGGCGTGCGAATCCCACAAACCTGTACGCGACATTTTATTTCACCTTGCTGCCGCTGGCAATGCCCGGTGCGTCTGCCAGTACCAGGTTGCCTTCGCCGTCACTGGCTGCCAGCACCATGCCGCGGCTTTCAATGCCGCGCAGCTTGGCCGGTTTGAGGTTGGCGATAACAATAACGTTTTTGCCAATCAGGTTTTCCGGTTCGTAATGCTGGGCAATTCCGCTTACAATGGTGCGTTCCTCGTCGCCGATTTTCACCTGCAATTTAATCAGCTTATCGGTTTTGGGCACGCGTTCTGCGGCAACAACGGTTGCCACACGCAAATCTATCTTTGCAAAATCATCAATGGTAATTTCATCGGCTGCTGCCGCTGCAGGTTTTGCTTCTTTTTTTGCTTCAGCCTTAGGAGCTTCGGCTTTAATTGCCTTGGCAGCAGTTTTTTTGGTAGCCGCAATTACAGTTTCACCGGCTTCGGTAACTTCAATGCGCGGAAAAAGCGGTTCGCCCTTCTGTACTTTGGTGCCGGTTGCCAGTTTGCCCCAAACAGCGTCTGCCATAAAGAAGCTTTCCGGTTTGCCAAGGCCGAGCTGTTCGTAAATTTTCGGCGCGGTAACAGGCACAAACGGCGCAATCAAAATCGCAATAATGCGCAGCGCTTCGGCAAGGTTATACATAACTGCCTGCAAGCGTTCTGCCTGCGCAGGGTCTTTTGCCAGAATCCACGGTGCGGTTTCGTCAATATATTTATTGGCGCGACCGATAAGGTTCCATACATCCTTAATAGCCTGATTCAGTTCCATATGGTCCATAGCGTCACTGTAACCGGCTACCGTTTCGTTAACAAGGGCGATAAATTCCTTATCAACGGCTTCCGTGCCTTCCTTATGCGTTACAACGCCGCCATGGTATTTTTCAATCATGCTTACGGTGCGGTGCAGCAGGTTGCCAAGGTCGTTGGCAAGATCGGCATTAATGCGGTTAATCAGCGCATCGCGCGAGAAGTTGCCGTCGCTGCCCAGCGTAATTTCGCGCAGCAGGAAGTAACGGATGGCATCCGGACCAAATTCTTCAATTAAAGCAATCGGGTCGATAACATTGCCCTTGGATTTGGACATCTTGTCGCCGTCAACAACCAGCCAGCCATGGCCGTAAACCTGTTTCGGCAGTTCTTCGCCCATTGCCATCAGCATAATCGGCCAGATAATGCTGTGGAAACGTACAATTTCCTTACCGACAAGGTGAATGTTGGCAGGCCAGAATTTTTTAAACTTTTCTTCATCCGTGCCGTAGCCGATAGCGGTAAAGTAATTTAAGAGCGCGTCAAACCAAACATAAACAACATGTTTCGGGTCGAACGGAACGGGAATGCCCCAGTCAAAAGTTGTGCGGGTAATGCACAAATCTTCCAAACCCTGTTTGATGAAGTTAATCATCTCGTTGCGGCGGGAAACCGGCTGAATAAAATCAGGATGGGTTTCAATATATTCCAAAATTCTATCCTGATATTTGGACAGTTTAAAGAAATAACTTTCTTCCGCCATTTTTTCTACCGGGCGGCCGCAGTCCGGGCATTTGCCGTCTACAAGCTGGCGTTCCAGCCAGTAAGATTCGCACGGAACGCAGTACAAACCTTCATAATTCTTTTTATAAATGTCGCCCTGGTCATAAATTTTCTGCAGTACAGCCTGTACAACTTTATGGTGGCGTTCTTCACTGGTGCGGATAAAATCGTTGTTGGAAATGTTCAGCATTTTCCACAGCTTTTTAAAGTTGGCAACGATAGCATCAACATACTGAATCGGCGTAATGCCTTTTTCGGCTGCTTTGCGCTGAATTTTCAGACCGTGTTCGTCGCTGCCGGTTAAAAAGAATACATCCTCGCCTTTCGCGCGGTGATAACGGGCAACGGTATCGGCAATGGTTGTGCAGTAAGCGTGGCCAATGTGCAGATTATCGCTGGGATAATAAATTGGGGTAGTGATATAAAAACTGTTCTTGCTCATGTGCTTTCCCTTCTTTTATGTTAATATTGTTTTAACGGTGTAAGCGCCTGCAATGCTGATTTTTGCAGACAATTCCTTTGTAATTTTATCACATTCTGCGCCGCTGTGCAAAAGTTTTACTTCTTTTTAGCAAATCGTTGACAGAACTTTACTTTTTGGGCATAATGGAAAAGCTGTGATCCTTTCCAGCGGAAAGGAGGTGTATCAATGACAGATTTGGTTACTGCATTTGTTGTATCTGTCATAGCAAGTATAACTGCTTATTATATTTGCAAGTGGCTGGACAGGTACTTATAATCACAGCCAGCCTAAATAAAAAACCGGGAGCTGCCACTCCCGGTTTTTTGCTTTTGGTGTACCATACAGACTGGTTACACTGCTGCTTTGTTGTGCTTTTATTATACCCTTATTAAAAATAAAAGTAAACCCTTTTATTCTTCGGCCAGCAACCTGTTATAAAGCTCGCGCTTTGGCACTTTGCGCGCTTTGGCAACCTGTGCCAATGCTGCTTTTTTATCCATGCCCTGCGCAATAAGTGCCGTTACTTCGTCCAGCGGGTCAGCTGCCTGCGTTTCTTCCTGCACATCAGCCTCACCCTGCGCTATAACAAGGCAAAACTCACCGCGCGGCGGCTGCACTTCCAGCCATGCCAGGCATTCCGTTACGCTGCCGCGGAAGAATTCTTCGTGCAGCTTGGTAAGCTCGCGCGCAGCGGCAAGCTGCCTGTCGCCCCACGCCGCCAGTATTTCTTTCAGCACGTCTTTAATACGGTGCGGCGCTTCATACAATATTATTGTCGAAGGAATGTTCTTCCACGCCGCAAGCTGCTCTGCTCTGTTCTTTTTGCTTTTGGGCAGAAAACCGCCGAAAAAGAACGGTGACGATGGCAGCCCCGAAGCAATCAGCGCGCACAGTGCGGCATTTGCGCCAGGCAGCGGCACAACTTTTATGCCTGCGTCAATCGCTTCGCGTGCCAGCTGCTCGCCGGGGTCGGCAATGCCGGGAAAGCCCGCATCGCTGACAAGCGCTATATTCTTGCCGTCCAAAAGTTCTGCTATCAGCTTCGGCCCGTTTTTATCCTTGCTGTGCTCATCATAGCGCACTAAATGCCCTTTAATATTAAAATGGTTTAAAAGCTGTAAGGTATGGCGCGTATCTTCCGCCGCAATAATATCGGCTTCGCCTAAAGTGCGCAGTACGCGCGGCGTAATATCTTCCAGATTGCCTATCGGCGTTGCGCAAAGATATAAAGTTCCGGCTTCCGTCATTTTGCCTGCTCCTTCGATTTATCGTAATACGCCATTGCCTGCGCGCTTAAACTTCCGTCGGCGTTGTACATTACAAGCGGCGGCAAAACGTCAAGCCCGTAGCTGCCGCCCTTAACCATTTCCATTAAAAATATCCATGCAGGTTTGTCAACCGCGCTGTGTACCCATTGCAAACGTTTGGGCTGCAAGCCAAACTCCGCCGCCAGCTGCATGCACTCGGCAAAACGGTCGGGCAGCTGCACAATGGCAAAGCGCCCACGGTAGCGCACGGCATACGCCGCCGCTTTAAAAAAGTCACGCAAATCAGCCGTTACCTCGTGGCAGGCGGCAGTGCCAATTTTGCGGGTATTGCCGCTGTTGCGGTAGGGCGGGTTGGCAATTACCAAATCCATGCTTTCGGTTTTAAAATATTTGTTAATTTCGCGCAAATCGCCGCCAATTACTTTTACTGTTTCTTCAAGCCCGTTATCTTTAATGCTGCGCTCCATAAGGGCGGTAACTTTTGGGTTAAACTCAATTCCGGTTACCTTTTCCGCGCCGCGCGCTGCCAAAAACAGGCTTATTGCCCCTGTGCCGCTGCCAAGTTCCAGCACCTGCGCCTTTTTTACCAGATGCGCAAATGCCGCCACAAACACAGAATCCGTTGTAAAAGTAAATTCACCGGCGTCCTGCCAGACTACATAACCGCAGCCCGGCAATGAATCGCGCCTGATTCCGCTGTGTACCATTAAATTTTATCCGCCTTGGAAGCATCCACGATTTCGTCCCATTCCACCTGAATGGTATTATCCGGCGTAAGCTGTACGGAAGCAGTGCGCATAGCGCGGTTAACGCCCATAACGCGGCCTTCGCCAAGCGGCGTAACAACCATAACGCCAACCTTCGGTGCTTCCACGCGTTCCGGCACGGAACGTTTGCCGCAGCAGCCGCTGCAATACACATCGTTTTCGTATTTTAAACAGCACATCAGCCTGCCGCACACGCCGGAAATCTTGGCCGGGTTCAGCGACAGGTTCTGGTCTTTGGCCATCCTGATGGATACCGGCTCAAAATCTCCGAGAAAGGTAGCGCAGCACAAAGGCCTGCCGCAGCTGCCGATGCCGCCCAGCATTTTTGCTTCGTCACGCACACCAATCTGGCGCAGCTCAATACGGGTACGGAATACGGACGCCAAATCCTTAACCAGTTCACGGAAATCGATACGTCCGTCCGCCGTAAAATAAAAAATAATCTTGTTAACGTCAAAAGTAAATTCCACGTCAATCAGCCGCATGGGGAGCCCGTGCTTGGCAATTTTACGCAGGCAGATGTTAAATGCTTCTTTTTCGCGCACTTTATTTTCCTGCACCTTCAGCGCGTCCTGCTCGGTTGCCTTGCGCATAACGGGCTTCAGCTGCGAAACAAGTTTGTTTTCCTCAACCTCTCTCGCGCCGATAACAACCGTGCCGTATTCCAAACCGCGCACTGTTTCCACAATTACGTGGTCGCCAACTTCCACGCCGGTATCAACCGGGTCAAAATAATATATTTTACCTGCTTTTTTAAACCTAATGCCTACTACTTTCAGCAAAATTTTCACTCCTTCCGCAGTAAATCAAGTTTTAAAACCAGCGCCTCCAAAACATTTTTGGCGCTTACATTTTTATTAATGTTCTGCCAGGCTTCCTGCGCAGCGTTTACGCCCTGCCTGGCTGTATGTAAAGGCCAATCCGCGGCAATGCCGTCAAGCCCGGCCATAATATCCGTATTGTAAACCTGCCCGCCTGCACCGCTCTGCACAAGCAGCACATCGCGCAGAAGGTAAATAAACTGTTCTGTTAAAAGCAGCGCGGCCGCGCGGTCGTATTTTTCGCCCCATCCCAGCGCCGCAATATAACCAAAAGGGTTTTGCAGCGGCAGTTTTTTCAGTAAATCAAGCGCCTCACGGCGGATTGCAAAAATATCTGCCTGATTATAACTTAACGCCCTGCCCGGCGAACCGCCTGCAAGAGCCGCCAGCACCTGTGTGTTTTGAGTAATGCCCTTCGCTTTCAGTATCTGCTGGACGGCACTGCTGTCCGGCGCATCAAAACGCAGGCGCACCACACGCGACAGTACCGTCGGCAAAAGACGCTCTGCCTGCTGTGTAATTAAAATAAACAGCCAGCCCGGAGGCGGCTCCTCCAGAAGTTTTAAAAGGCTGTTGGCCGCTTCTGCCGTCATCTGCCCGGCATCGTCTATAATGCATACTTTATGTTCGGAAAGCACCGGCGCAAATGCCGCCTGCTTTGCCATTTCCTTAACCTGCTCGATTTTGATGTCTTTGCCTGCTTCTTCTGCCGTCAGCAGGTAAAAATCCGGATGGGCAAAACTATTGTTTTCAATATCCATCAAACGGCAGCTCTCGCAAATACCGCAGGGCTTTTTTGCCGCAGACTTGCATAAAAATGTTTTTGCAAAATGCAGGGCCAACATTTTTTTGCCAATGCCGCCCATACCATAAAACAAAAGGGCATGCGGGCGGCTGCCGGGTTTCAGCAGTTTTTGCAAAAACTCTTTATTCTGTTGGTGTCCCAGCACTTCATCCCACATAATTAACCTCATATTTTAATGGTAGTATTAATAACACGCATAATTTCAGCAGTTACCCTCTGTTCATCCTGCAAGGCATTAATTTTAAAAATGCGTTCCGGGTATTTTTCTGCCAGCAGCATAAAACCGTCCCGCACCTTCTTCTGAAATTCCAGCCCGGCATTTTCATAGCGGTCTTCAACGCCGCGCAAAGCACGCCTTGCCGCTAAAAGGTCCGGGTCGCCGTCAAGCAGTATTGTTAAATCCGGCTCCAAACCGCCGGAAGCAAAAGTGCTTAAACCATGGATGGCCTGCAAGGGCAGCCCGCGTACAATTCCCTGGTATACTTCGGTAGAATCGCTGAAACGGTCGCACAGTACAATTTTACCTGCCAGCAGCGCCGGTTTAATTACCCGCGCAACATGGTCGGCACGCGCCGTAATATATAAAAGCGTTTCCGTACGGGCATTCATTATTAGTTCCGGGTCAAGCACCATTGCGCGCAGGCTTTCAGCCAGCCTCGTACCGCCCGGTTCACGCGTGCATACAACTTCACGCCCAAGCCTTTTCAATTCTTCAGCCACATGCTCCAGCTGCGTGGTTTTGCCGCAGCCGTCTGCGCCTTCCAGGCTGATAAAATAACCTTTTGCCATTTATTTAATCACCCGCAGTTCTGTTAATGTATAATCGGCCGGTCCGCTTACAGGCAGTCCCAGCTTTTTCATGCGCAGGCAGTAGTCAATTACTTCTGCCGTAACAAATTCGCCCGGCCACAGCACCGGTATGCCCGGCGGATAAAAGCTCACCTGCTCCGCGCAGATTCTGCCTTCCGCCTTTTGCAGCGGCAGGCTTTCCGTTTCCGCGTCAAACGCGCTGCGCAGCGGCACTGCCGTAACAAACTCCGGCAGCTTCCAGCAGTTTTGTTCTTTTAAAGGAGCGCGTTTATGCTGCTCCAAGCCTGCAAAAACACGGCTTATTTTTTCAAGCGCGGCATCATATTCTGCGCCGCCGTCTGCAAAAGTTACTAAAAAAAGCACGTTCTGCGCATCGGTAAGCTCCACGGCAATTCCTGCTTTGCGCAGGGCATCGCCAGCTTCCGTGCCGCTGTAACCCCACGCCGCCGTATTAACCGTTACTTTGGTGCAGTCAAACCCGGCTATGCCGTTTTTGCCGGTGCAGTCTGCATCCAAAAGTTTCAGCCCGGCAAATTTACTTAAGCAACTGCGCAGCTTTTCTGCCGCTGCCAGCGCACGCTCAATCAGTTTTTCGCCCTGCACAGCCAAAGTATAGCGTGCGGCGTCTATTGAAGCCATAAGCAAATAATTGGGGCTTGTAGTTGTCAAAAGACTCACCGCTTCCGCGGCACGCGTTAAATTAATGCGCCCGCCTTTAACATGCAGCAGCGAGCACTGCGTCATAGCGCCCAAAATTTTATGCGTGCTCTGCGCGCAGGCATCCGCCCCGCACTGCAAAGCCGAAAGCGGCAGCTTACTGCTGAAGCCAAGGTGCGGCCCATGTGCCTCATCCACCAAAAGAGCGGCATTATGCGCATGGGCTATTCCGGCAATGGCTTTTAAATCCGCAGCCTGCCCGTAATAATTAGGGCTTGTCACCAGCACGGCTTTAATATCCGCATGGCGCGCAAACATTGCTTCCACCGCCTGCGGCGTAATTTGTGTGTTAATGCCAAATACAGCGTCATATTCCGGCATTGCAAAAACAGGCTCCAAATTTGCCAGAAGCAGCGCGCCCGCTACGCTGCGGTGAGCGTTGCGCGGCACTAAAACTTTATCTCCTGCTTTGCAGGCCGCCATCAGCATGGCATGAATAGCGCCCGTTGTGCCGTTAACGGCAAAAAAGCACCTGTCGCTGCCATACAGCTGCGCCGCTAAATTCTGCGCTTCCATTATATATGAAGAAGGCGCATGAATATCATCCAGTTCGCTCATCAGCGATACATCCATCGCCACGGCTCCTGCGTCGAGTTCGTTTTTTAAAAGCGCTTCCATTCCGCGCCCGCCCTTGTGCCCGGGCGTATGGAAGGGATAAACCTTTTCGTTTTTATATTTCAGCATCGCTTCAACAAGCGGCATTCTGTTCTGCAAAACAACCTCCAAGGTATATTAACCCATGTTATCTTTATATTTTATCACAGCACGCCGCCTAATTAAAGCATTTTAATCTGCGCGGCAATTTGCGCTGCATCATAATTTCCGTCAATCAGAATATACTTACAGCCATATTCACGGCACAAGCGTAAATTAGCTGCATTTTCCTATTAAAATTACCATTTTACACCTCCGCCGCTTTATATTTTACCATAATAATAACAAAAACATTTTAATTAAACTTCTGCCATGCTACAATAAATATAGGAAAGCCGATTGGAGATGAAGCCTATGAAACTGCGCTCTAAACCAATGACCAAAGAACAAATAAAGCAGTACCTGCATAAGCTCCAGCTGGAAAATTTTACGCCCAGGGCTGATTTAGCAACGCTGCAGAAACTGCATGACGCGCATTTAAAATACATCCCCTATGATAATTTTGACTGCCTTAACAGCAAAATAACATCGCTCAGGCGCGATAAAATGTTTGACAAGCTAATTCTGCACAACCGCGGCGGCATTTGCTTTGAGCTGAACGGGCTGTACGCCTGGCTGCTCGAATCGCTGGGCTTTAATTTCGTCAGCTTCGCCGGGCGCTTCATTAATAAGATAAACGTGTACCAGATGCGCCAGCACCGCAACATGTGCGTAACCATCGACGGAAAACGCTATATCACCGACGTCGGCGTCAACAGCGAAAGCCCGCGCATACCGCTTTTGCTGGAAGAACAGCGCGTGCAGAGCGACGGCATCAGCCAGTACAAATTTACGCGCGACGAGTTTTGGGGCTGGCTGCTGTGGCAGAAGGAAAAAGGCAAACCGTGGAAACGCATGCTGGGCTTTACCGAAGAACCGCAGCTGGAAAAAGATTACGTTTTCCCTTCGTTCTGGTGCGACGCCCATCCCGATTCGCCCTTTAACAAAGAAAAAGAGCTTTCCATCTTCCGCGAGGACTGCAACATCACCATCCGCGGCAACTTTTTAAAATTTTACCTGAGCGGCAGGGTTAAATACCGCTATAAAATAAAAAACGGCGCCGACTTAAAAGAGGTGCTGTGGGAATACTTTGGCATTAATGTGGAATACCGCCTGAAAAATGACGGTATGGACTACGAATGAGGTAAAAATGACTGCAATACCGGATTATGTAAAAAAAATACTGCATATGCTTACAGAAGCAGGTTACGAGGCTTACATTGTCGGCGGTGCCGTACGCGATTTACTTTTAAAACTGCCGCCCGGCGATTTTGACATTACCACCAGCGCCACGCCGGAAGAAATCAGCGCGGTATGCCGTGCCAACAATATTAAAACCATTGATAACCTCGGGCAGAACTTTGGCTGCGTGGTTGCCGTTATAGACGGCGCACCTGCGGAAATTACCACCTTCCGCGGAGAAAGTTATGGCACTGACGCCCACAAGCCGGAAAAAGTATGGTTCAGCAAATCGCTGCGCGAAGATTTAAGCCGCCGAGACTTTACCGTTAACGCCATGGCAATGGATATAAACGGCAGAATATACGATTACCATAACGGCATGGAGGATTTACAGAACCACATTCTGCGCACTGTCGGCGACGCCTGGCAGCGTTACAGCGAGGACGCCCTGCGTATGCTGCGCGCCTGCCGTTTTGTTGCCCGGCTTGGCTTTGACTATGTGCAGGAAAGCGGCGTACTGCCGCCCTTCGGCGAAGAAAATACGCCTTACTATATGCCGCACAATTTCAGTTTTCCCACCGGAAACTGCGCCGGTTTATCGCTTGAACGCGTGCGCACCGAACTTGACAAACTGCTTACGGGCAAATATGCAGGCAAAGGCCTGATGCTGCTGATGGCAACAGGGCTGACAGACGCCAAATGCCGCGTAAAAGAAAACGGCACATATCATGAAATTGATATTCTGCCGGAACTGCGCCACCTGGAAGGGCTGCCGCAAAACCGGCGCTTTCACTGTTACAATGCCTGGGAGCATACGTTAAAAGCAGTTGATAACAGCCCGCGCGATTTAACAATCCGCTGGGCCATGCTGCTGCACGACCTCGGCAAGGGCATGCCCGGCATCCGCGGCACCCATCCGGACGGTTCGCCCAGTGACCACGGGCACGAAGCGTTAAGCGCAGTTATGGCGCAGGACGTAATGACACGCCTGCGCTACCCCAAAGATTTTACCAAGCACGTTGTATGGCTGGTATCGCGCCACATGCGCTTTGCGCCGATGATGTTTACCAAAGAACGCACGCTGACGCGCTGGGTACGCGCCGAAGCTGCCGGCGGCGAATTCCGTACCTCCAAAGATTTAACGGGAGCCTTTTCACAGCTGAAGGAAGTGTTTTTAGCTGACATGGGCGCAACGCACGCCGGCAACAACCCGCAGCTGATGGCAGAAGGGCGCGAACTGGCAGATGCCGTGATAGAAATTGCCCGCACAAAAATGCCGGTGCATACTGCTGACCTTGCCGTAAATGGAGCCGACCTTGCGCAAATTATAACGGACGGCGCAGAAACTGGCATATTTTTAAAATATCTCCTGGAACGTGTCCGCAGCGGCAATTTGCCCAACGAACGTGCAGCACTGCTTGAAGCGGCAAAACACCGCCAGCAAAAAACATCTGCCAAAGCAGAAATTTAAATTTTATATTGCACCTGCAAATGCAAAGTGCTATACTTAATTTGTATGGGGACGTAGCTCAGCTGGGAGAGCGTACGGTTCGCATCCGTAAGGCCGAGGGTTCAATCCCCTTCGTCTCCACCAAAATTAATTTTTAAAGGCAGCATATTATATGCTGCCTTTGTTTGTATGCAAAAACTCCCGCACGTAATGGTCGGGGGGCATAAGAAAGTAATATTGCTTTTTGCAGGAACGGCATGGCTTCGGTCATGCCGTTTCCTGTTTCATCAGTTCGTCTACGGGGATAAAGCCCACAAGATCATAGGAGATACGGATGCTCTGTCTGCGCTTCCCGCTGCTCTTGTCAGGCGCTTCGATGTAGATGCCTTTGACAAGCTTCCGCAAGGCGTATGGGGTCATTTCCTGCAAATCCTCGTATTTGTGTATCCGCTGGATGAACTGCTCCAAATTTTCAATCTGTCGTTCCTGTACCTCGATTTCCTGCTGCAAGGTCTGGATTTCCACTTTAAGCTGCGCCTGCTCGTCCTCATAGGTCTTGCTCATCAGCGCAAATCGTTCATCAGAGAGTTTTCCGGCCACATTATCCTCATAGATACGGATGAACAGCCGGTCAAGTTCCCCAAGACGGCGTTCAGCCTGTGCCAGACGCTTCTTGTGTCCCCGGACAGCTTCTTCGCTGGACAGCCGGAGTCTATGCTCCATCACTGCCCGGAAATGGGCTTCATGCCGGGTTACATAGGAGATCACCGTTTTCATGTGCATCCAGACCAATTCTTCCAGTACAACCGCCCGGATGAAGTGAGCAGAACAGTTTCCTGTGTTGCTACGGTAGCTGGCGCATACAAAATGGTCTTGCCGTTTCTCAAAGTAGTTGGTGGTGCAGTAGCGCATTTTTGCCCCGCAGTAAGCACAGTAAACCATGCCGGAGAACAGGCTGCTCTTTCCGGTTTTTGTCCTTCGGTGACGCTGCTTACGGATCTCCTGCACCTTGTCAAAGACTTCCTGCTCAATGATTGCCGGATGGGTGTTGTAGAATACCGCCTGCTTCTCAATGGGCGTTTCCCGCTGCTTCTTGTCCCAGATGGAGTTGGTGTAAGTCTTGAAATTAACCGTACAGCCCGTGTATTCCCGCCGTTCCAGAATATGAACAACGGTATTGGGGTTCCAGTGGTACGGATCAGCGGTTTCAGGGCTTGGAGTGTTAATGCCTTCTCTCCGCTTATAGGCAGTAGGATTGAGCACCTGTTCCGCCTGCAAGAGTTTGGCGATCTGCATCGGCCCCCGGCCTTCCATACACAGCTTGAAGATGCGCTTGACCACAAGAGCGGCTGCTTCGTCCACAACCCACTTTGTCCGATCCTCCGGGTCTTTGCGGTAACCAAAGGGGACATTGGTTGTCAGCGGGATGCCCTGCTCGCCCTTGGCCTTCTGTACCGCACGGATTTTGCGGCTGGTATCCTTGGCAAAAAACTCATTGAACCAGTTTTTGATCCCTGCAATATCGTTGTCGGTGCTGTTGGGGTCAATGGTGTCAAAGTGGTCGTTGATGGCAATATAGCGGACACCATATTTCGGAAAAGTGAAGTTGATATACAAGCCCGTCAGGGAAGAATTTCGCCCCAGCCGGGACAGGTCTTTCGACAGCACAACAGCCACTTTTCCCGCCTCGATTTCTGACAGCATCTGCTGAAATCCGGGGCGGTCATAGTTCGTGCCGCTGTAACCGTCATCCACAAAAAATGTTGGATTCGGGAAACTGTGCTCTTTTGCGTATCGGAGCAGGATGTCCTTTTGATTGGTGATCGAATTACTGTCGCCCTCGTTGGCATCCTCTTGGGAGAGGCGGCAATAGAGTGCGGTGATTTTATCAGTTGCCCGTAACATTTCTGTATCCTCCTTCAAAGGGGCAACTGTCAGTACAGGATTGGTTGCTTCTATTGTACCAAGATTCCCGGTATTTGTCATTCATCATCCTCCGTCTTTTCTGTAAACTTTTCAGTCAGAATGCGCTCCATCTTTCTGTCCAGCGTTTCTGTCCCGTCATAGCTGCCCATGATGGTGTAAATTGTGCCGCCGATCTCACGCTGTAAAGTGAACTCCGGCAGCCAGAAAGCAGATGTATTTTTCACACGGATATGTCCAGTTTCGTCAAACAAGAAATTGTGTTTGGGACGGTCAGGCGGCAGCGGTTCGGGTTTGAAATAGGGATCAGGATTGGAGAAAAAATATTCCGTTGGTTCGTCATGGTCAGAATCTTCCCATTGACTGATTTCTTGCAAAAGTTTCAAATCGTCTGCATCAAAAACCGACAGCAAATCATCAAGTAACTGTGGGTCAAGAGCATATTTTCCTTCCAGCTGCCTGATGACATCATCCACATCAATGCGGACGGAATCGCCGCTGCGTTGTGCGGCTGCAAATTCCACATCACTCAAATTTGCCCACCGCTGCAATTCAGCCCGTGAAGCATCATCAAGCAATATGAACGAACTTACAGGCTCACCATTGGGCAGCGTATCTCCGAGAAGTATTTTTGCAAGTTTCCTTACGAGGTTATTGTCCTCTTTCCAGTTGAGTTCCATTTTTGAAGTCCTCCTTAATGGTCGATCTGGTGCTGTTTTCTGCGGCTCTGCTCGGGATTTTCCTGTGTACGAACAACCTGTTCTACCTTGTATTTGATCTGCCAAAGCTTTTTCACCTCTGCATAGATGGGTGAAAGTTCCGCCTGCCCCGCCTGGTATTCCTGTTCCAGACGGTCATGCTCCTTGCGCCATGCAGTGACCGGCAATTTTCCCTCCTTAAAATAAGGCTTTAATTTACGCTCTGCCATGTGATACAGGCGGAGCGCATTTTCATTTTCAGACATGAATTGCTCACGCTTGCCTTTCCACTTGATAGCTGCCAGCTTGTCAGCAACAGGCTTTCCGTGGGCGTAAAACTGTACCATGCGAAGAAGTTCCTCCAACTCCTTAATGCGGTCAGATTTGCCACGCAGATCGTTTTTCAAAATGTCAATGCGGTCACTCAGCGCAGATACACGCTCCTGCAACTGTTTCGGCGTTGTCAAATTGTTCTGCATGAGATAATTGCAAATCTCATTGAACTCTTTGAGATTTCCGATCTTCGCTTTCCGGCTCCATGCGCCTGTGCTGCGGTTAGTGTAATACTCGCTGAGCAGCTGCGCCAGATTGGGGGCTTGCGGTTTGCTCAATTCCTCATGCGCTTCTTTCAGCCAGTCAAGCAGCGCCGTAATTCTCTTTTTCAGCTTTCCGATCAGCGCATTGGTCGCCTTGACCCAGCGGTTGAAATCGCCCTTATCAGTACGGATACCTCTGGCCTCCATCTGGCGGATCGCCGGCCCCTCATGGACAGTAGGCAGCTGCTCCACGCCCTGACGCTCATAGCTGCGGTGGTCGATGCGACATTCCAGCCCTTTTTCTGAAAATTGAGTATTGCACATTGCCGCCCACTGTTCCCGCCAATGTTCCAGCGTTTCCGGTTTGCCCCAGTCCGTGGTGGGGACAGCGTTGAACACATAGTTTCCTGCTTCATCCCGGATGCGCTCCCCGTTTTCATCCAAGAGATATTCCCGCCGCTGCTTGTTGCCCCATGTCCCATCTGGCAGCAGGGGGCGGATGGGACACATAACATGAAAATGCGGGTTTGCAATGCTGCCGTCCCCCTTGTCGGGGGCGTGAACGGAGAAATCAACCACCATACCCCGGCTCACAAACTGCTCCAATAAAAATTGCCTTGCAAGGCCGATGTTCTCCTGCATGGAAAACTCGTTCTGCAAAGCAATGTCAAAACTGTATGCAAGCTGGGCTTTCTTGCCCCGTTCTGCCTTTTCCACTTCGTTCCACAGGGTTTGCCGGTCTGCGAAGGAAGGCGAAGCGTGGGGCGGCAGCAGGATTTCAGAACAGAGGACACCGCCTTTCCGGGTGTAGTCGCTGTCCTCTCCGTAATACTCGCTGTGCAGCTTTTCACCAGATCGGTAAGCAGCGGACGCAACAGCGGATTGCCCTGCGCTGCGTTTGATCTGGGTAACATGGAAGTGAAATAGTGCGATACTTATCCCTTTCCTTTCTGGCTTGCCTCATTGTGTGCATTGACCGCCTCCATTAACAAAGCCCTGACTTCCGGCAAAGCGAAAACCTTTTCCATAAAAGCATAGAACTCCGTTTCGCCCAGAACCTTTGCCAGAGGTGCAATGCTCTCCACGGCAGCTCCTTTGGTAATGAGGCGGTGCGCCCGTTTCTTCCTGTCTCCCTTCTCATAATAAGATTTCCGGTTTTGCAGCCGCTGGAGCCTGCTGCGCTCCTGTGCCAACTTCTTTTCTGCATCTGCAATCTCCTGTTTCAGTTTCTCGGTTGTTGGCATCGTAGATTCCTCCTTTACTTGCAGATAAAAAATACCGCCTGTCTTTCGGACAAGCGGTAAAATTTGCGTGTTGAGTTTCAGGCTTTGGATGGGAAACTGTCTGTGCAAACAGATTGTTTTCCATCCAAAGTGAGCAGGGATAGCCGCATAAGCGGCGCAAGGGATGCAGTCCCTTGTACGGAACGCAGTGACGCAAAACAGCCCGGACGATGGAAGTCCGGGCTGTCTGCCTCGCAGAGCGCACGTATACAGGGTTTACCCTGTATAGAAGTGCACCCTTGTTACCAAGGGGCCTTATAAGGTGCTAATGAAAGTTATAAGGTCAGTTCTCTCTTTCCCCAGTGCCTGATCAGTAATATCAATAGCAGGTTGGAAGATACTCAAATTTCCCTCAAAGTGGTTAAACTCATTAATGAGTGTCTTTTTGGATGTTAGCCGGATACGGTTCCGAATTTGTTCAACATCATTTTCGTCAGGGTACGCCGCTGAAATTATTTGCCCAAGTTGTTCGTTGCGGGCGGTATCAATTCCGAATTTTTCAACGAGATTCTTCTCGACCATAAGTCGAAGGAACAGATATACAAATGAGTGCCGCAATGTTCTGTCTAATAAAGGGAATCTCTCTGCATCAAGCAAGTGGACACCGTCAACAGTTTTACCGAGGATATCTGCCACTGACACCTCGTAAGAATCGGGAAGATATTCTGAATGCGCCCCAAACAATTCCGAATACGCTCTTGCAACATCTACTTTTTCTGTTTTATACCCATGCATCACTTGCGTTAAAGATTCAAATAGCGGTCTGTTGCAAATGATGTTTGCATATCCCCGCATAAAAGGAATCATGGAAATAAGAAACAGTTCAGAATTAAGGACATGACGAGGAACGCTTTCTCTAAATGCTGTTAACAGCTTTTCCAGACTGATAAGCATATCCTGTTCATTATTTTTCAATGGAATAAAGCCATTAAGCTCTCCATCCGTATTATTTAACAGGTACAGTTTGAAACAGCGTCTGTATTGCCCGTCAAGCAATCGAATCAAATCTGTATTATGCGTCAGTACAATGCGTTTCTTTTGGTGCAGCATTTTTACAATCGCATAAACGACTTTATTTTTATAAATGGAATCAAAACTGGATACGGGATCGTCAATCACCACAATTGGGCATTCGGAATTCTTTGCTTTCAAAAATTCAAATGTCAGCGAAAGAAAATTTTGCTCTCCTGTACTTAACGGTAGTTCCTCTCGTGCTTTTCCAAGAAATTCTTGGTTTGAAAGATAAATCCGCAGTCGACTATTTTCATCTCGTTCAATGGTAAGAGGCTTACTCATGCTATTACTGATTATCTCCTGAATATAGAGATAATCTTCATCTGCGATATCAGGTCTTTCGGAAATAATACGCTGGTACTCAGTATGATGGGCAATGAGTTCACTTCCATTTACGATTTCAACAATTCCGTTCTCCACAAGTTTACCATACAGTTCTTTATACGCTGTCAGTTCCCTGGACAAATCGGTAATTACTTGCGTGTTGCCACTTGCAATCGCATCTAATAGACAAGCCTTTATGTTGAACGGATCGGAAGTGGGCACAAGCGGAATGGTTTGCTCTATCGCTTCTTTAATCTTATCTTCTAACGCATCAAGCGTGGCTTGTCTATGAGCGGTTTTTGCAGCTAATAGTTCTTCCCAATCAATGTTTTCGTTATCGCATACGATGCACTTATCTTTGTGGAATCTGGAAAGAATAGCAATGGCTTCAGTGTTTTCCTCAATCTCATGAACATGAGCGTTTGGAGTGATTTCAACACCAGTCAATTTTTCCAGTTGCTTTATAATTGACTTCTTATTTACCCAGTCACTTTGAACGAATGCAAGTTTTTCGGGAGCGTACTCCGGAATATCGTGATGTTCCAAAGATGTCAACAGCGCCACAAGAGCATCGGTTGTATAACGATTACCTTTTGATTTGCTGTTAGCACAATCTTTTATAAAAGCAGCCAGCTCAGCTTTAGATAGCAATTCAATTAACGGACTGTTACCCGCAGAAATACCAAATGTGTTTTTTATAAGAGATAAAATAGCTGAAATGACAGTGTTGCGATCTGTAGCAACCTGATCTTGCAACTCGAATTCATGCCGGATATTATCTCCAAGAAAGAAATCACGGGTTTCGCCTGAAATGATATTACGATTGTTTTGATCGTTGATAATATGAAAAACCTCAGCTCCTGCTTGATAGTCTGTACCATCGAGAGAGAATTCAACCTTTGTCCCTTTTGCATCTCCTAATACTTTGATAAGGCTTGTTTTGCCGGTTCCATTCGGGCCATAAACAACCGCTATTTCTTCGGATGTCGGGAAGATAATCTCATTATTGCGGACAAGAGGGCTAAAATCTCGTGTAAAGATATCTCCACTTTCAATTTTCTTGAATATGAGCGACATTGTTCTTGTGACACCTCCTTTTTTATTAACACGCTTTGTTAAGTTGAATCTTTCTGTGGTGCTTTATGCTTTTTGCCCAGAAACAACAAATTCATAGAGTTGCTTGTTACAATTGCGCTTTCGGACAATATGATACTCGACATTAGTGAATCCAATCTCTTCCATCATATCGAGATATATTTTTTCGGCGGGAACAGTTATACCATAGAAATTTGAATTACCGATAATATAAAACGCCTTTCCGTTCGTTGCTAATCCTGCATATACAGAAGCAAGATGGCTATGCATATCCTCAAAATATTTTAAAACATAATTTGCCATTAAACCTGCAGACTTATTGTCCGCATTAGCAATTTTCCTTGCAATATCATAAACATATTGAGGAAGCAAATTGTTGCTTTTCCAAGTACCTAACAAACTGGTCGCTTTACCCCATGTTCCACCTATAGCTTTCCAATCGAGGTCACTGGCCTGCTCAGATGTTTCAAGATAATCCAACCAATACATATAAGGCCGTAATTCACGAATATATGAAATTCTATTTGGATAGGGTGGAGAGGTAATTACTGTGTCATATTTTCCCATATACTCTATAGGAACAGATCTCGAGTCGTTCAATATTACTTTTGATGCTGCGCAAGGCTGTAATAATGCACCATCTGCAACCATTTTGCAAATCGAAATAAACGTTTCTTTTGCTATCTCAATTGAAAATGAAACATTATTGTCATCTTTAAATGATGTGGACACATGGTTAAACGCAGCATTTGAGAGTTCAATTATAACTCGGCAAAAAGCAACTGTTAGCAGTTGTACAACGATGCCATCTTTAACAGTTTTAATCGCAGATTTTAGTCTGGCTAAAAAGTCGGCTTGTGGTGGATTCCACCAACGGTAAATATTATATATTGGAGGAAGTTCAGTGGGAGTATACTCTTCTATGTTTTGCATCAAAACATTTGCGACAGATAAAAATTCCTCAACCTTATTTGGGGGATAGATGTCTAATTTTGCATTTCCTAACCAAACCAAAAAAGGATTAATCTCCAGTGCAAAGGAAGGGATTCCTTTATTAGCGCAAACTAGCTCCGTGGTTCCAGTACCAGAAAAAGGCTCCATGACACAACGCGGATTATAGTTTAAATCCGCAAGTATTTCTTCTACTAAACGAACAGAATATGCCGGAGTAAGACGTAACCAGCCATGCCTCCCCAAAGACGAATTGTACTTAAATGTATATTGTGAGTTTTGTGTTATTGCTTTTTTTGGCATTCACTCTGCCCTCATCAGCTGCTCAAGCACATGCTGAATTTTCTCCTTAAAGTATTCTTGATTGTTGTTCATGAATTCAACAAAGTCGAATCCAATAACCTGTTTGAAAAAGCTAAAGGTCGATGCGTATGGGGATGTTCCAATAACCCCCTGAAGAATAGCCCATTTTGCGACATTGTATCGAGCTACAATATCATCGTCTATTTGTGCGGACATAACCATTAAGCAAGGAATATACCCATTAGCATAAGCATTTGCTGCGTTAGCAATATCGGCATTCTGACGTTTGGAGTCTTTGCTTTTGTAGCCTTGCCTTATTTCAAAGACAATGCCTGTTATTGCTTCACGAATAGGGGGTGCCAACTCAAGGTTGTCCGCGACTTGCATCATCCATGTAGAACATCTATTTTTAACTTCAATGTCTGGGATTTTTTCAAGTGTAATTCGTCCATCAAGAGAAAGAGTACGCTCTTTTCCATTAGCACCAGTGACTTTGTAAGACCATGTAACATCATCAGGGCCGAGGCCAAGATAATCCATGAATATAGCTCTGACAAGTCGTTCACAACCTATACCGATTTGACGATAGACGCTGGTAATACCTCCGGCTGCCTTGTGTGCAGAATACATAAGAGGATTATCCAATCCAAGCCATTTATAAAATGCATCCGCACCGTATAATGTTTGAAATTCAGCGAGTGAGAAACCACCATTTCGTCCATGCCCAAATTTCGGAGTGTAATTTGCACATTCATTAATTGGTTCAATAAGTATATTTCTATATCTAAGGTTTTGTTCGTCTATCATTATTTCCAGCTCCTCAATTTTCGTTTGCAACAGATACTATTTCTGAAATATCGCATTTTAATGCCGTGCATATCCGATCAATGCTTTCCATAGATACGTATTCATCCTTGCCCAGTTTCGCAAGCGTACTACTACTGATACCCGCTATTTCTTTAAGATCAGTTCGTTTTAATTTTTTGTCTAAAAGCAATTTCCACAACTTCGTATAAGTAACAGCCATTTTACCACCCCCAAGTTTCAATTTTGATTTTAAGTATATCAGAAAGGGATGAATATTTCAACGCGATTATGAACTTAATATCTAATTATACAAACTTATTTTCTCCTATTGCGAACATTTCACCTCTCCCCGAGTAGTCACCTACTATTTAGAGTTCGTGACCATTAACGTGCTTTTTCAGCCAAAGCAACAAATCCTGCTTCATGACCAGCTTCCTCCCGCCGATTTTCAGAGTAGGAAAATCGGCGGCATTCAACAGATTGTAAGTACCGGCTTTGGATAGGTGTAATGCTTCGGCAAGATGCTTTGCGTTCAGCACATCAGGTAGATTTTCAAATGGTTCTTTTGCCATAAAAGCTCCTTTCGTGACGAAAAAAGCAGCCACGATTTTTCGTGACTGCTCCTAATGCAACAACAAATATGTTGTTGTTAATAATAATTGTCCCAATTATGCTGTTCTGCGCTTCGCACGATCATATTGTGTAGGGCATCACCATCAACTAAATCGATCATTACATTTTGTTCGTTTGCAAAGTTAACAGCATCATGGGTGAAATAAGAGGATGTAACTAAACAAGCTTTGTTGACCTTATCAGCTGTCTGAACACCATACAATGCACGAACAAGATCTACGCTTACCTTATTTTGGCGAGAATACCGCTTGCATTCTATATAGAACACCACAGGCTTTCCGTTGATACCTGCTTTAGTGGCAATAATATCTCGTCCACCATCTCTTGTTGGTTGTGTAAGTTGAGTATCAAATCCTTCATCACGAAGAACTTGTTCAACAATTTCTTCAAATTCACGGGGTGTGACATTATAAATCAAATCCCTATCCTCTGAAATTCGAGCAATTAATCCGTAAATGCCTGTTGCTTTGACAGCATATCCATCAGTATCAAATTCGTCTTGATAATATATTCCCATTGAAGGCCTTTCGATGAACTCTGCGCCAGATATTTCGGCGTCATCATCATTGTAAGCACCTTCTGGATATTCATTACCGGTAATAGTAATTTCAATGTTTTTTCCACATTTGGGACAACTAATCTCATGCTGAATTTCATATATTGTTTCGATACCCATACAGTTATCCCCGTGATCGTAGTAGGATACATCTATATTCAAATCATCTTTGAAGACGGTAATCCGTTTGCCGCATACACAACAGCGAATATCGAAAGATTCAACAGTCAGGTCCATCATAGATTTGTCCCTCCTTTTGGTTTGTCAGCCCAGATATTTTCTATATTCGGCAGTCACAAAATCCTCGTAAGCACTTGCGATTTTTGTAATCCGCTTGTGTACTGCGCTGGCGGTTTTGTAACCAACCTTGTCTGCGATCTCCTGCTCGGTGTACCCATCCATTCGCAACTTCAATATCTCCTGATCTTTAGCCGTGATGTTCTGCTCAGAAAAAGCGGTGACCTGCATTTCGGATATTATGGTCTGCTCAAACTCGCTCCGTGGGTCGGCTACATCATAAACATCTCCGTCCTCACTCGCCATCATTTCATCCAGCGAGATAGGCTTGCCGGAACGGTTGTGATGCCATTTCCGCATGAAGTCGGTTTTGCCGGTGCTGCTTGTGGTTTCGTAATCCTCAACCGTTCTGTTCTCCCAGATAGCATTAATCATCGGCTGCCAGTTTTCTTCTGCTATTACCATATCAGTGATATTGCCAATTAGATTGTCGAACTGCTGATAGGTCAGCCACGGTACTTCAACGCCCTGCGGAATGTTGTATAGGTTTTGAAAGCCAAGTCCGTGTTGCTCAAACTTCATTCGGATATAGGGAATGATGCTGTACGAGAGCTGCCACAAGGGAAAATATCCCGCATACTGTTTTCTGCTTCCGGAGATGTCACGGTAGTTGCCTTTGCGGTCTTTAACCTGGAAAAATTGCCAGGTGCTCCATGAATAGCAGTCCCACACAAGCAGCTTGAACATATCGTCGCATACGACGCTGTCATATTTGTCAGTCCGCAAACCCTCGTAAGGGCAGCGTGGCAGATCAAATGCCGGTTTCCATTTTGAGACCAGCTCCTTGGGCAGACTGTAAAACAAGGTCAGCCACGATTTGTCACTATCCTGCGGTATCTCAATAACTTTGCCGGGCAGCACCACAAGAAAGCCTCTGGGTTCTTTCGGTTGTGCCATTGCGTCACCCCCAATCGTTTTATCTTAACCCTCCACTATATATGGCATGAGAATGGCTGGATTGTTCCAATCTCTCAAAAATTTTTGAATTTTTTTGAAAGATTCCAGAATGTGAAAAATACGTTGAATATGATATGATTGTAGCAAAAAAGTGTGAATAAGTCTATTGCGTCTACACAGTGACAAAAAACAAGCGATACCTGGTCAAAAACCAAGTATCGCTTATTTTTTGTTAGCCAATCCCGTCTGACAGATGCCGTAAGTATAATTTTGAGTGAATTACTTTCTTACGAGCACCCGCAGATGTACGGGAGTTTTTTATGCTTTTTATTCTTCCCTTTTAGCAAGGCTTACAAACTTGGTAAATTGCTTGTGGAAGAACAGGTTTACCGTGCCAACCGGGCCGTTGCGGTGCTTGGCGACGATAAGTTCCGTTATGTTTTTATTTTCGGTTTCGGGGTTATAGTAATCTTCGCGGTACAGGAACATTACAATATCGGCATCCTGCTCCAAAGAGCCCGATTCGCGCAGGTCAGAAAGCATCGGGCGTTTAACCTGGCGCGATTCCACGCTGCGGCTGAGCTGCGACAGTGCGATAATCGGCACATTCAGTTCACGCGCCAGTGCTTTCAGCGAACGGGAAATTTCGGAAACCTCCTGCTGGCGGTCACCGCTTAAATTACGCTTGCCGCTGCCCTGCATTAACTGCAAGTAGTCGACAACGATTAAATCGAGCCCGTGCTCCGCTTTTAAACGTCGCGCACGGCTGCGCATTTCCATAGCCGTTATGCCTGCCGTATCATCGATATAAATCTGCGCGGCGCTTAAAGAATCGGCTGTCTGTATAAGCTGAATCCAGTCCTCGTCACGCAGTTCACCGATACGCAGACGCTGCGAATCGATATTTGCTTCGGCGCAGAGCATACGCTGTACAAGCTGCTCCTTACTCATTTCCAAACTGAAAAAGGCAACTACTTTCGGCTTGCCGTCCGTCTGCTTGCCGCTGCGGATGGCAACGTTCTGCACAATGTTCAGCGACAATGCCGTTTTACCCATTGAAGGGCGTGCTGCCAGAATAATAAAATCACTGCCGTGCAGGCCGCTGGTAAGGTTGTCAAAATCAACAAAACCGGTCGGCAGGCCTGTTAAGCCGTTCTTGTTATTCATTAATGCTTCCAAATCCTTAAAGGAATCCATAACAATGTTGTTAATCGGCACAAAGTCGGTATCCTTTTTACGGTTGGAAATATCAAGTATTTTCTTTTCGGCGCTGTCAATAATATCGCTTACATCTTCGCTGCCTTCGTAGCCAAGTTCCGCAATTTCCGTAGCGGAACGCACCAGCTGGCGCAGAATGGATTTTTCTTCGACAATACCGGCGTGATAAACAACATTGGCGGCAGTCGGCACGGAATTGGCCAGCGAAGTAACATAGGCAATGCCGCCAACATCTTCCAGCTTGCCGTTCTTTTTTAAAACTTCGGTTACCGTTACCAAATCGACTGCTTCATTGCGGTTATAAAGTTCCAGCATGGCGTTAAAAATAACCTTATGCGCCTCGCGGTAAAAATCTTCGGAGCGCAGTTTTTCCATTACTTTGGCAATGGCTTCCCTTTCAAGCAGCATTGCGCCCAAAACGGCCTGTTCCGCCTCTATGTTCTGCGGTGGTACTCTGTCAATCATGGCAAACGCCTTATTCTGCCGCTACGGTTACGGCAAACTCGGCAGAAATTTCCGGGTGCAGTTTGGCAACAGCGGTATATTCGCCAATGCCTTTTACAGCGCCCTTCAGTTCTACCTTGCGGCGGTCAATATCAAGTTTTGTCTGTTCAATTAAGGCTTCGGCAACATCTTTGCTGGTTACGCTGCCAAACATTTTGCCGTTTTCGCCCACGCGCACTTTAACAACTACGTGTACTTTTTTCAGCTGGGCGGCAAGCATTACAGCTTCGTCCTTGCGCTGAGCGGCACGGTGTGCCTGCGTTGCCTGGTCTTTTTTAGCCTGGTTTAAGTTGGCTGCATTGGCTTCCTTTGCCATTTTGCGCGGCAACAGGTAGTTGCGGCCATAGCCTTCCGCGGTTTCTACAATATCGCCTTTTTTGCCTAAATTTTTAACGTCCTGCAGCAGAATCACTTTCATTATTATCATTCTCCTCTAACTGTTTTTTCGCTAACGCGATAATTTGTTTTTTAACTTCTTCAACACTGATATTTTTAAGCTGTACGCCGGCTACTGTCTGATGTCCGCCGCCGCCCAGTTCTTCCATAATAATCTGTACGTTAACGGTACCGTCGCTGCGGGCACTTACGCCCAAGGAACCGTCAACGGAATATTCGGTTATAACAACGCTCATGCAAACGCCGGTAATATTAATCATTGTATCGGCAGCCTGAGCCGCAATAACAGACGATTTAACTTCTTTCGGCGCATTTTCGTAAACAGAAATTACCATGCCGGGTTCCGGCATTTCGGCTTCTGCCACCAGGCGCGATTTAACCTGTACGGAATCAAGGTCATCCTTAAACAGCTGGCGCACCATATTCGGGTCGGCACCGCTGCGGCGCAGAAGTGCTGCCGCCTCAAAGGTACGCTCGCCGGTCTGCACGGCAAAGTTTTTGGTATCAACAACAATACCGGCATAAAGCGCAGTTGCCTCGCCTTTGGTAAATTCCAGCCTGTCGTTAAAGTAGCCCACAAGCTCCGTTACAAGTTCGCTTGTAGATGACGATGACGGTTCCATATATTGCAGCGTGGTGTTTTTAATGGCGTCTTCCGCACGGCGGTGATGGTCGATAATAATGCGCCACGGAATAGCGTCCAGCACCTTTTGGCTGGCACAGAGCATTTTGCGGTGGTGGTCAACCAGAACCAAAAGCGATTTGGGCGAGATATGCTTCAGCGCTTCTTCTTCCTCTACCATGATATCCGCATAAACATCGTCTTCATCCATCAGTTTCATATCGTTGCTGCGCAGCGTTTCGGCAATTTTTCGAACCGATTCGTTCTGGCCGCTGACAACGATATAGGTTTCCTTGCCAAGGCTGCGGGCCATTTTTGCCATGCCGATAGCACTGCCGATAGCGTCGAAATCTTCCATTGTATGGCCCATTACAAAAACCTTTTCGGCCGAAACCATCAGTTCATGCACGGTATGCGCAACAATGCGGGCACGCACGCGCGTGCTTTTGGCCGTAACGGTTGTAATGCCGCCAAAGAACTGTAAGCTGCCGCCTATTGCCACAACAACCTGGTCGCCGCCGCGCCCAAGCGCCAAATCAAGCGCTTTGGCAGCGTTAAGGCTTACTTCTTCCAGGCTGCGGCCGTCGCAGGCAATGCCCACGCTGATAGTAGGCGTAATTTTATTGCCTACCTGTATTTCATGTATCTTATCCAAAACAGGGAACTTCTTTTCCATTAAGTCCTGCAAAGAAGCCTGGTTAATGCCGACCAGAAAACTTTCTTTATTGTTGGCAAGAATAAAGCCGTTTTCTTCTTCGGCCCATTTGCTGAGGACTTCGTTTACTTCGCCGGAAATATTGGCGCGCGTGCTTTCACCCATGCCTTTGGTTACGTCTTCGTAGTTATCAAAACGCACGTAAGCAAGGCAGAGTTTTTCGTTGGCGTATTTCTGGCGCAAAAGTTCAAAATCCGTAACATCCGTTAAATAAAATATCAGGCTGTAGCCTTTGCTTTCTTTTTTACCGGCCCTTTCGCCTGCCAGCACACGGCAATGGCGCAGGCGGTAATAACGGCCGTTAATTAAAAGCAGGCGTTCGCCGTCTTTAATACTTAAAGCGTCAAAGGCGTTTTCCGGCAGGTCAAAAATTTCTTCCGGACGTTTGCCGTCTACATTTTTCACTCCGGCAAAACCGGCATATTCCACAAACAGCTCGTTTTTCCACTGCAATTTGCCGTCCTGCCCGAATACGGCCATAGCAACATCAAGGTTTCTTACGGCATAATGGCTGGTGCGCTCAATATTGCGCACAATGGTATCAAGGTAGCCGTTAAACTGCACTTCTTTGCTGTAAAACTGCCGTCTGGCATACCAGTAAAAGCAGCCAATCGCCGCAAGGCCAACGACAAGCCACCACCAGCCGTAAAAGGCCAGTACAACAGTAAAGCCAACGATGATGCCTAACGGCACTTTCATATCATTCCAGAAGTTCCAGATTTTGTTAAACATTTTACCCGCTCCCTTTACAGGCTGCGTTCTTTTAAATTACGATTGTCAAAAACAGATTCAAACGCACCCAGAAGTACAATAAATGTAGAAACCAACTGCACCGACAATGCCAGCACTACGCTTACTGCTCCCAGCCATAAAGGCTTGCCGTTTTTCTCAAGCCACCAGTAAATTACAGCCCAGCCCTGAAATAAAAAGGCTACACTGGTTACGGTTTGAATATTGATGGCAATTTCAAAAGCCAGCTTCGGAGCATCCGGATAAGTTGCCATAAAGCCCATGGAAAGCGCGAAAGGCCAGATTAAATATTCCGATACACGCCAGTTTTTAAACGGCGGCAGGGGCGCAAAGGCAATGCCCATTTTGGAAAGCACTTTACGCGAACCCATATAATTGGCAAAAGCAATTATCGGCGAACATACAATAAGCGAGCCGGGCAGGATTAAGCGGATAAGCTCAATCATATCTTTATTGGACTGCACAGCCGCTGCAATTTGCTCCTCACTCATTCCGGCAGCCCTGTAATAACCCTGAGTTTCATTTAAGGCTTCTTCAAGGCCGCTGAACATTATATCCACGGGATTGGTACCCATTACAAGCATTGCCAGCCCCATGCTTAATAAAATGGAAACGAAGGTTGCCGCAGAACTATATACCAGAGTTTTGGCAGGCGTGTAACCGCGGTACATGCACTCGCCCAGCGCCAGCCCCAAAAGACCGAACATGGCCATTACGGAAAGAGCCTGCACCGGCCCGAGCAGCGAACCTATAACCGCGCCCGCTACAATTAAAGTCATTATGCTCCAGCGCAGGCCGTTGCGCATGCCGCAGACCGCTACCGGAACTGCCCACAGAAAATTAAAAATAACGCCAAGCACCGGCAGATAAGTGCCGAGTATAGCAAACAAAACGGCAATAGCCGCCAAAATACCGGCTTCTACCATTTCAGAAGTTTTTCTTACCAAAATATTCCTCCTTATATCAACGGGCATACGCCCACATAATTATATTTTACAGCAAAAAGGCAAAAAAGCAAAGTAAAAGTAAGCTGCAAAAAACCTGTAAAATTAGTTTAATCAATGTTACAATGAATATAATTAAAACAAAAAGGAGCTGACACAATGGCTGACGCTAAAATCTGCGGGCGTTTCGCCCCTTCACCCAGCGGCAGAATGCACCTCGGCAATATATTCTGCGCACTTTTGGCCTGGCTGAGCGCACGCGCGCAAAACGGCAGCATGCTCCTGCGCATTGAAGACCTCGATACTTCGCGCTGCACGGAAGAAAAAGCGCGCCTTTTAATGGATGACCTTCTGTGGCTGGGGCTTGACTGGGACAGCGGCGCCTTTCCCGGCAAAGCGCCGGATGAATTTTACCAAAGCCGCCGCAGCGGAATTTATAAAGAGTTTTTTGAAAAACTGTCCGCCCAAAATTTAATTTACCCCTGTTTTTGCAGCCGCGCCGAGCTGCACGCCGCAAGCGCGCCGCACACAAGCGACGGGCAGTTTATTTACCCGGGCACCTGCCGCAATTTAACGGAAGATGAACGCCGCAGTAAAATGCAAAGCCATAAACATTCCTGGCGCATTAAAGTGCCGGATGAAACCGTCACTTTTAACGACAGGCACTACGGCAGGCAAAGCCTGAACCTTGCCCGCGAATGGGGCGATTTCGTCGTGCGCCGCAGCGACGGCATTTATGCCTACCAGTTAGCCGTTGTTATCGACGATGCGCTTATGGGGGTTAAGGAAGTAATACGCGGGCGTGACCTGTTAAGTTCTTCCGCGCCGCAGCTTTATTTATACAGGCTTTTGGGCTTTAAGCCGCCGCAGTTTGGGCATTTGCCGCTTTTAACCGCGCCCGACGGCCGCCGCCTTGCCAAACGCGATATGGATTTGGACATGGGCGCTTTGCGCAGCCGTTATACGCCAGAAGAAGTTATCGGCAGGCTTGCCTTTTTAGCCGGGCTGATTGATAAAGAAGAACCTGTAAAAGCGGCAGAACTTCTTTCTTCATTTGACTGGCAGAAAATACCAAAGGAAAACATTACCGTTACTAACTAAAAAATCCTCCGCCACAAAGCGGAGGATTTTATTTTTTAACGAACGTTAAATACCTTGCCCGGATTTAAAATTCCTTTCGGGTCAAGAGCGGCTTTAATAGCACGCATCATTTTCATTTCGACAGGGTCGGTATATTTTTCCATAGCGGGCAGCTTCTTGGCGCCAATGCCGTGCTCGCCGCTCAGGCGTCCGCCAAGGCTGTAAACATAAGCATAGGCTTCGGCGTGGAACTCACTGAGCTGTTTTTCCCATTCTTCTTCGCTTAAATCGCATTTCAAAATCTGGAAATGCAGGTTGCCGTCACCGGCATGGGCCAGGCACAGCAGTTTAAAGCTGTATTTTTTGGAAACTTCGTTAAGATGTTCAATGCACTCGGCAATTTTATCAACCGGCACAACCAAATCGTCCGAAGTGCTGATAAGGCTCAGCACGCGGGTGGATTCCAGGCAGTTGCGGCGGATTTTCCATACGCGCTCGTCGGCTTCCAAAACATCGGTTGCGCCGCTTTCGGTGCAGATTTCGTCAAGCTGCTCCATTTTGCTTTCCAGTTCTTCTTCGTTAAAGGTTTCAACCGTAATAATTACATAATAACCGTCCTCGTAATGCGGCAGCTTCAGTTCGCAGTAATCGCTGGCGCTGCGCACAAAGCCGTTGTCCATAAACTCAACGCTGGTCGGGTTCAGGCCTGCTTTAATCAGGTTCGGCACAACGCCGATGGCCTTGTCAAGTTCGGTAAAGATAGCGAGGATATCCAGTTTATAAGGGCACAGCGGCAAAAGCTTAAGAGTAGCCTTGGTAATAATGCCCAAAGTACCTTCACTGCCCATTACAAGCTGTTCCAGGCAGTAGCCGGTGCTGTTCTTTTTAAGGGTGGAGCCAAGCGTTACGATATCGCCGGTAGGGGTAACAACTTCAACAGAGTAAACCTGATTGCGGGTAGTGCCGTAACGCACAGCCTTGTTGCCGCCGGCGTTGGTTGCAATATTGCCGCCGATTAAGCAGCTGTCGGCGCTGCACGGGTCGCCTGCATACAAAAAGCCTTCTTTATTGGCGTATTCCTGAATTTCCAAAGTTCTGGCACCGGCTTCAACAACCATATACATGCCTTCTTTGTTAAGCTCAAGAATTTTATCCATGCGTTCCATTAAAAGCACAATGCCGCCGCAAACGGGCACTGCACCGCAGGATACGCTGGTACCGGCGCTGCGCGGGGTAACCGGCACGTCAAACTCGTTGGCAATTTTCATAACGGCTGCCACTTCTTCGGTATTGGCAGGCATTACAACAACTTCCGGCAGATGATGGTAATGCGGGTCGGTTTCTTCGTCCGTTTTATATTTATCAAGAGTTTCGGGGTCGGTCATTACATATTCAGCGCCTACTGCTTTGCGCAGAGCCTCCAGTACTTCTTCGGTGACCGGTTTGTAGTTCATCATTTTCTCAAATCCTTTCTGCTGTCCTTCATTGAAGATTTTTAATCTACATTAAAAATCTTACCAGGGTTCAAAATACATTTCGGGTCCATGGCTTTTTTAATGGTGCGCATTAAATTCAGTTCGCCCGGGCGGGTATATTTTTCCATTTCGGCAAGTTTCTTGGCACCAATGCCGTGTTCACCGGCAAGGCGTCCGCCAATGCTGTAAGCATAGGTATAAACTTCGTCGTGGAATGCCTGTACATTATTTTCCCATTCTTCATCGGTCAAATCGCATTTGCACAATACAATATGCAGGTTGCCGTCGCCTACATGGGCGCAGATAAGCGGCGTAAACGGATATTTTTCGCCGGTTTTCATAACAAATTTAACTGCGTCGGCCACTTTATCGCGCGGCACAACAACATCGTCCGTAAGGGATACGAGGCTGATAAGGCGCACGCTTTCCTGGCAGTTGCGGCGCATTTTCCAGATGCGTTCGTCTGCTTCCAGCACTTCTACCGCGCCTGCTTCGGTGCACAGCTCGTCAAGGCGTTCCATCTTCATATCCAGTTCGTCTTCGTTGTAGGTTTCAACGGTAACGATAACATAAATGCCGTCCTCATAATGCGGCACATTTTTATATTCGCAGTAATCTGCGGTGGTGCGTACATAGGTATTATCCATGTATTCAATGCTGGTCGGGTCAATGCCTGCCTTTAAAAGCAGCGGCACCAAATCAATAGCTTTGTCCGGGTCGGTAAACACGGCAACAAGGTCGAACTTATACGGGCACAGCGGCAAAAGCTTAAGGGTTGCTTTGGTAATAATGCCCAAAGTACCTTCGCTGCCCATAATAAGCTGTTCCAGGCAGTAGCCGGTAGAGCATTTTTTCAAACGCGCGCCCACTTCAATAATTTCACCGGTCGGGCTTACAAATTCAATTTCGTGTACCTGGTCGCGGGTAGTACCGTAACGCACTGCCTTATTGCCGCCTGCGTTAGTCGCCAGGTTGCCGCCGATTAAGCAGCTGTCGGCGCTGCACGGGTCGCCTGCATAAAGATAACCGGCTTCGTTGGCAACACGCTGAACTTCAATAGTAGGCACACCGGCTTCGGTAACAAGATACATGCCTTCGGTATTCAGCTCGATAATTTTATTCAAACGTTCCATTAAAAGCACAATGCCGCCGCAGACAGGTATTGCACCATCAGCAAGGCTGGTGCCTGCACTGCGTACGGTAACGGGCACATCAAATTTATTGGCAAGTTTCATAATTTCCGCAATTTCCTGGGCAGAAGCAGGCTTTACAACAACTTCCGGCTTGTGGAATTTACGCGGGTCTGTTTCTTCGTCAGTCTGATAGTGTTCCAGTGTTTCAGCATCAGTCATAACGTATTCAGCGCCTACAACACCTTTTAATGCTTCAATTACTTCTTCGGTAACAGGAGCATAAGTTTTCATACTTCATCATCCTTCCATAACTGCCGCCCAAATGGCAGGCAGGTAAAATACATATCTTTAATAATTATAATACAAAACTGCATGAATTTCAAAATTACAGATACCAAAGTAAACAAAAAATCCCTGCTAAAAAACAGGGATTTTAAAAATTTTACATTGAATTAAAAATTGCGCTGGTAGCTGATGCCGATAATTTTGGTAAAGCTGTCGTGCGTATGGGCGTGACGACCTGGGTCTCCATATGGATCTTCACTTCTGAACTTAAACTGCAAATCTCCTACATCCATCCAACCCAAGGCTATTGCCAGCGTCTGGTCTTTATCATTGTAGCGTGCGCCGATGGAATAAGTTTTTCTGTTGCCGGTCGGCACCATAAAATCGCCGCCGTCATACGGAATGGAAGATTCATCGTAAGCAAAGCCTGCCATCAGCGTATATTTATCGCTTAATTTATGTTCCACACCGATAGCGTAACGCCAGCCGTCCTCCCAGTTTTTGGGATTAGAATGCAGTCCATCTAATCCACCACCAACTCCACTTAACGTAATATCAAGGCTGTCATAAGTACTCCAGCCTGTACGTACGGCATTTAATTCCACGCGGGTTTTATCGTTGAACTTGTGGCTGTAACCAATATGCCAGGATTCAGGCAGGGTTACCTCACCGTAGGCATCGCCAGAAAGAGTTAAAGGACCATTATACGCATGAAAATCTGCTTCCATAGAATGCTTGATACGGCTGCGGTACACTACGCCCATTTCGTTCTTATCGTCAAAAGCATAATTTACGGCTGCATTCCATCCCAAAGCATAACTTTCACCTTTAGTATGAGTTGGGATCAAAGCTTCTTTATCAACAGGATTCCACACAGAATTCTTTTCCATAGTCAGGCGCACATAGTTAATTTCTGCACCAACCGCTGCGCTCCATTTGTCATCAAACTTATGCGCAAAAGTAGGGGTAACGCTCACACCATCCAAACGTGAAACAAAAGCGTTTGTAGAAACCTGTGAATTACGTTCAAACTCGGAAACCATAGCAAAACGGCTGAATGCACCGATACCGAACCAGTCGTTGTCATTCAGTTTTTTTACATAGTATGAGCCGGGCGCAAAGCCAAAATGTACACGGTTATGTCCGCTTTCAAGTAATTTATCATTTTCGCCATACAAATCATATTCGCCGTGCGGGCTAAGGTAGGTTGCACTTACCTTAAACGCCTCGCCGTCCACCTTAGTGATAGATGCCGGGTTGTAAGCCACGTTAGCAGCGTCGCCTTCGGCAAACATACGCGCCCCGCCCATGGCAACGCCTTCGGCACTCCATTCGTTAATGGCAAAACCTTCTGCTCCGGCAGCCTGCGGCAAGCCCAAAGCACATAAAATACCTAATGCTAAAACTTTATTTTTTAAATTCACATCGTCACCTCTGTTAAAATTATTAGCAGCTGGTACTATTGTAACAGATTTGTGAATTTTTAGCTACAAAAAAATACGCCCCTGCATTAAATAAGGGGCGTATAACGTCTTTATTTATCGTCAATACCGCGGCGCAGCACTATCGGGCGCTGCTTTTCCCACGGTTTGTACTGCACGGTGCTGCAAAATTCATAGGCTTTATAGCGTTTTGCGGCGTCTTCCTCCGCTGCTGCTTTAGCCAGGTCGCGTTCTGCAATATCGTTTTGCGGGTAATACTTAAAGGCTTCGGCGTAAATTTCACTTGCTTTAGCGTCATCGCCTGCGTTATGCGCATCTTCTGCCAAAAATTTCAGTGCAAAATATTTATACGGGTTCACACCGTTGTTGTCCTTTTCCGCTTCAACCATTGCCTTGGCTTCATCAACAGCCTGCTGCGTTTTGCCAGCTTCGCTAAGCACTATCAGCCTGCGGTAAAACATATCGCCGCGTGCGCAGCTGTGAAAGCTGTGTTTATAAGCACGGCTCAGGTCGTACGCTTCTTTTAAATAGGTAAGGGCAGCTTCTTCGCTTTTTGCCAGTTTCCAAACTATTTCCGCAATATCGCGCAGGCACAAAACCTTGTGTTCCGCTTCGCTTAAACCATATTCCGGGTCGTCATCCATATTGGGCTCTACATTTACAACCGTGCTTAAAACTCGCATTGCGCTTTCGGTATCGCCCATCCAGTAAAGCGCGCGCCCTACAATCGAGCGGCAGCGCCAGTCATTATAATCCTGTATCATGCCTACCGGCACAGGGTATTCTCCGTTAGCCAAACGGGAAACATAACCCATCCATTCCTGTTGGTCCATATTATCTGCCTCCTGTCAGTCTGCTTTATTTAATTGTACCATAATAAAATATTTTTGGCATAAAAAAGGGCTGCCGCACACATGGAAAGATGTGCGCACAGCAGCCTAAAATAAGGGAAAGCGTTAGTTAAGGCAATGTATAAAAACATCATTGCACAATGCAAATTATACACTGCTAAAAGAAATTTGTCAAGTCTTTCTATAATTTATTAAAATTATTAATTTTTTGTAACATTTTCAGCACAGCAGCATAACATAAACGCACTAACAGCTAAAATATTCTTTCTTTTACTGCGCTTTTAAAAGCTGCGGCGCCATTAATGTTTCCTTTACATCTTCCCATACAACAAAATTGGCCTTGCTGAAGCCGTTAAAAGTTGTTGCCGATGCCGATGTATAAGCCCCACAGATAGGCACGAGGATTAAATCGCCTTCTTCCTGGCGCACTGTCATTTTTCCGCGGAACATAATGTCGAGCGAATCGCAGCTTGGGCCTGCAAAAGTAGCGGCCACCTGCTCGCCTTCTTTAAAGCTGATAAGTTTAAAGTCCCACTGGTCAAAAAGCACGCCGGAAAAAGTTCCGTAAAGGCCTTCATCAAGGAAATACCACGGCTGCCCGCCGCGCTCCGTTACGCCGATAACGCTGGTAATAAGGTTTACTGCCGTACCGCAGATAAAACGCCCCGGCTCTGCCCAGATTTCCACTCCCGGAAAATCTTCGTCAAGGCGTGCGTTAATCTGATTGAGCATTTCCTGCAAATTAAAGCGTACCTTCGGTTCGGGAATGGGGAATCCCCCGCCGATATCCATAATGCGCAGCTGCATGCCAGCTGCCGCTGCTTCTTCAAAAATTTCGCGCGCAATATCAAGCGCATACAAATAAGGGTCGGCGCTCGTAGTCTGGCTGCCTACATGAAAGGCAATACCGGCAGCGTCAAGCCCTGCATCCCTTGCTTTCAGCAAAAGTTCCAAAGCCTGCCCGCGGGCGGCGCCGAATTTTTTATTCAAATCGACATGAGCCGAACTGTTATCTATCCTGATGCGCAAAAGTACCGTTGCCCCCGGGCACTCACGCGCCATTTTATCTATTTCGCCTGCGCTGTCAAAAGTCATCTTGCCCACACCGGCATTACGGCAGGCACGCAGCCCGTTTACCGTTTTCATCGGGTTGGCGTAAATCATCCTGCTGCCGTCAACGCCAAGGGAACTTAATTCCATAATTTCCCCGTCGGAAGCAACGTCAAAGTTAGAGCCGAGGTCACGCATCAGTTCCAAAATACGCCTGTGCGGATTGGCTTTAATGGCATAAAAAACTTTAACGCGCGGCAGATGCGTGCGCAAAAGGCGGTAATTTTTTTCAATCTGCTCCAGCGAAAGCACCAGAAGCGGAGTACCATATTCCTGGGCCAGCGCCTCGGTTTCTTCTTTGTTAAGCCTGAAATATTTTTCTTTTTTCATATCCACTCTCCCCTTGCCTGAGCATTAATTAACGTATATGATTGTACCACAATTTTCAGAAAGTACAATAGGAAAATGAAAGAAATTACAAAATTTTAAAGGAGTTGCGCCCAAAACTTTAATAATCGCTGATAGCGGCAATTTTAAGCGGAAAAATCCCTAAATTTTACAGTTTTTTAATCTTTTTTCATTACACCAAATATTGTGGCACGGCAAAGAGCCTTAATCAAAATACGGCAAAATAAAACGCTATTTCAATATGCCAAAACTTTCTGTCCGCTTTTTCTTTAATATTATATTAGCCTTAAAATAAATCTTATCTTAAAAAATACAATAAAAAAACACCCGCAAATAATGCAGGTGCGCATATTTTTTGGAGCGGGTGACGAGACTCGAACTCGCGACACATAGCTTGGGAAGCTATTGTTCTACCACTGAACTACACCCGCATGTGTAAATTGTATTAATAATTATATCACAGCCTTTCCGGCTTGGCAATATTCTAAAACCCGGCCGGCCTCCCTGCTGCCGCCGGTTCAAAAATTTTATGCCCTATCTTTACAAAGTTTAAAGATTATGGTAAAATTTCGTCTTGCCGTCACTTTTAAAGGCGGTAAAATTTGATGATAGGAGGAATATGATGGTTTATATTAAGCCGTCTACACGCCTGCGTACCGATTACAGCCAAATTGCCGAACTGGCACGCAGAACAGGCGATGCAATTTACATTACCAAAAATGGGGAAAAGGATTTAGTGGTGATGTGCGCCCGGGCGTTTGAACTGCGCGACTTAGTATTAAAACTCAGCAATGTAGTTTTGGAAAGCGAAAACACAAGATTAAACGGAGCTGCTGCTTGCGCTCTGGAAGAATTTGAAGCAAGCCTGAAGCAGAAAAGCCATGGTTGAAGCGTCGATAAGGCTTCTGCCGCGTGCGGTTGACGACCTGAAAAATATCGGCGCTTACTGGCGGCGCAACATTACGCCGGACGAAGCAGACAGAATAACCGGCAAAATACTACGCGATTTAAAAGAACTGAAACTCTTTTATCCGGCGGCCGACAGTATTAAATACGAGCCGCTGAAAAGCAGGAATTTTAAAATTTTAAAAAGCCAGAACTATATCTGTATCTGTAAAAAGGTGGAGCACATTATTTATGTTTACCATATCGCCCACCTGCCTACGGAATATCCCGATATTTTTTAACTTATAACAATAACAGCACACCAAAGCAGCTTTACAATGCTTTCAGTGTGCTGTTTATTTATTTTCTGCCTTTAACTTTTAACTCCATCTGCCGTTTGGAACGCCGGTACTGCAGCATAAAGCGGCGCACCTTCAGCACGCGGAACAAACTGGAAACCAGCATTACGCCGATGGCAATGGCAACGGAGTCCGTCATTGCCGTAAGCAAAATGGAAGTTCCGTTGTTATATTCATTATTAATAATGGCAAACATGCCCTGATAAATGCCCAGCCCCGGCACCAGAGGCACTATGCCCGGTATAACAAACACCGTTACCGGCTGTTTAAAAATGCGGGAACTGAACTCGCTTGCCAGTGCCAGTGAAATAGTGGCGCAAAAATTGGAAACAAACGACGTATAGCCAAGCTCATGCCGCAGGTATATAAAAACTACCCAGCCGATAGCACCGATAACGCCGTCGATAAGCACAATCTTTTTCGGCGCCTGAAACAGCACCGCAAACGCCATAGTGGCAATACAGGCAAACCCGAAGGCGGTTATAATTTCCATAAATCCCACCCCCAGATAAACCAGGCACGCAGCACAAACGCAATGCCGATGGCAATGGACGAAGCAAACAGCAGCGCTTCCGCGATGCGCGAATTGCCGCTCATTAAATTACCCGCCATATAATCGCGCAGGCCGTTGCAGAAAGCCACGCCGGGCACAAAGGGCATCAGCGCGCCTACAATAATTTTTTCCATTGTACACTGCACGCTCATGGCGCAGCAGATAAGCGCAACGGTTGCGATAACAACACCGGCCACGGCGTTTTCCCAAAAAGCGCTGGGGTGGTAGCCTGCAATCTGCTTTAAGGCAACCATGGCAGCACCGCCTGTAATAAAGGCCGCAATAAAGTCATGGCTGTTGCCGCCCAGCATCGCCGCAAAGGCTGCCGAACCAATGCCGGAGGCAAGGCATACCATCCATTTACCGTAAGGCGCTGGCTGCCGCCATTTTTTGTCCAGCCATTTACAGGTATCTTCATAGCCCATATCCCACTTGGCAAAATTGTAGGACATGCTGTTCATTTCGCTGATAAGGCTTAAATTGGTGCTGCGGTAGCCAATTCTGCTTACGCGGATAAAGCTGTCGGTATCTTCATTGCCCAAAATTATAACGGTAGGCGTTACAAAAGGGTCAACCTCATAACCGTGCGCCAGGCAGCAGCGCGAAATGGTATCTTCTACACGGTAGGTTTCCGCGCCGCTTTTCAGCAGAATTTTGCCCATTTTTACAGCTATATTGATTGTCTGGTCACGTGTAAAATCTGTTTTAGCCATTATTTTTCACCGCCCTGTGCGGCAAAAAGCTCTGCCACAGCTTTTTTAAAAGCGTTAGCGCCGCCCATGGAAGGATGCGGCACACACTCGCAGGTAACGCCGTATTTGCCGAGCGTCTGCTGCGATTTGCGCCCGATTGCCACAACCTTCATACCGGGAATAAGCTGCATTAAAAGCCGCGCGTACTCAATACCAACATCCAGCTCCTCGCCTGTCGGCGTACGGTTGCTTAAAATATTGCCGTCTTTATACGGATGGAACGGAAAAATGTTCCACAAAACCGTATCATAAGGAGATAATCCGTGGCGCGCAATGGCGTTCCACATAACCGTCGCCGTAGGTTCGTTAAAGCCGTACAGTTTTTGCGTGCGGTTCAGGCGCGGGCTGTCCGGATTGCTGGTACGCCTGTAATCCCACTCACCCAGAACCGCCTGCGGCTCAACATCCGGATGATTGCCGAGCAAAATGCGTTCACTGGTCATGGCCATGCCGCTGAAATGCCCGCCCTGGTAGCCGAGCCCTTCGGCAATGAACAGAAAATGAGCATTTTGGCGCAGCTTTAAATAGCGCAGAAAATTTGCCGCACGTATTACAGGCGCCTGCGGGCCAATATCACATTCACTGTCGTAATCTGCCCACGGGTTAAAAACCTGCGGATTGCTGTATTGTTGTAGTTTTTCAATAAATTCTTCTGCCGTCACAACTGTTACCGCCATTAAAGTTTTACATCAATCTGTGCCGATACGCCTACACCCTGCACACGGTTAACATCGGTAATATCAACTTTGTCAATCGGTATCAGCGCTTTGGCGCGGAAACTGCCAAAAAACGATGCTTCTATCAAAAGCGCGGCCTTGCATTTTTCCACCTGCGCATGCGGGCCGCTTACCTGCGCCGCACCTGCGTAGCTGCCGTCGCCAACGGTAATTACAGGCACAACCTTGGTTGCGTAATCACTGCTTACGGCATATTTGCCGGTTAAAGTGTTAATGGCGCTGTTAAGCTGGTCATCAAACTGGCTTACAAGCACGCCGATGGCGCCGCCTTTTAAAACAGTACCCAAAATTCCAGCCTGTGCCGGAGCAGTGCTGCTGCCAAGTATGAAACCGCATACCAGAGCAGCCGCTATATATTTTTTACCCTGCATAGTAAAACCTCCTGTTAAAAATTTTACAATATAATTATCTTCGCCGTTTTTTTACAAACGCCTGCCCGATGTAAAACTTTTTTCTTCATATTTTGCTTCCTCCTTAAAAGAAATTGTTATATTTTTAATATCACAGTGATATTAAATTCCCCATTATTCAGT
>OOAD01000221.1_pt1 | contig 44703 bp, 58 predicted proteins | sample 1671151 | NCBI WGS metagenome assembly OOAD01 (sample SAMN06348127, study PRJEB24527) | human gut metagenome | biome: human gut; feature: ankylosing spondylitis patient; material: feces | host: Homo sapiens | place: China | collected 2015-10
CCCCGGCACAAACCGAGGGCGAAAATGAAAGCGAAAAATGTAAATTTAAACACGTTGCTTTATATAGTTGAAGTGGATAAAATTAAAGCAATTAAACCGGAGTATGTTTCCAAAACTGAAAGCGGAATAATAAGAATTGGATTTCATGGTAATTACAGAAAAGATGTTGAAGCGAAGCCGGACGATGAACAGATTGAACAATATTTTCTTAATTTCCCGACCGCAAAAAGAAAGCAAAGTGAAATGCGAAAAAGGAAAATTCAAAATTCGTACCAAGAAATGCAGGATGCAATAAATAGATATAATGAAGTAATTGAAAAGTATTTTGATAAACCTTTGACGTCTGATAGTGAAGTAGAAATATTACGTTTCTGATATAAGTATTACTTAGGTTAGATAATAAAATAAGTTTAACAGCCGAAAGGCACAAACCGAGAGCATTATGATAGTAAAGAAATTAGAATTGGTAAATTTCCAAGTAATTAAAGAGTTTAACGCAGATTTCGACGGTAACGTTTATTTCATTACCGGAGATAATGAGTTGGGAAAATCAACCATATTAAAAGCAATTGGGGCTTTGTTGACCGGGAACCGTGACGCCGTATTGAAGAACGGAGAAAGCAAAGGTTTTGCAAAAATGATTGTCGGCGACGACGGCGAGGAATACGAGGTTGAATTGAAATTCACGAAAGCCAACCCACGTGGCACGTTATCAATTAAATCAAAGACAACCGGAATGAAAAGTGATAACGTTTCTATGTTGCAAAAGATTTTCGGTTATACAGATTTTGACGCCGTGGAATTTTCCCGTTGGTCGGAAACCGCCGAGGGACGCAGAAAGCAAATTGAGGTTGTAAAGTCTTTGTTGACGGAAGAAGTAAGAACAAGGATTGCCGAAATTGATACAACCGTTGCCGGGCTTAAAACAGAACGTACCGGAGTAAACCGAGATTTGAAAACCTACAAATCAATATCAGATGCAGCCGGGCAGGGATTGACAACGCAGGATTTGAAAACGTATGCCAAACCAAAGGACATTACGGAACTGATGAAAGAACAAGCCGAAAACGCCCGATTGATTGAGAAAGCTAAAACCGTTCGTCAGAGGTTAGCGCAAAGAACACAGCAGTTGTCCGAAATTCCGGGACGTTTAGACGCCGCCAAAGATTCATACGAAAAAGCGATTGAAGCAGCAAAAAAGGCAATGGAAATGGCGGAACAGACATACAAAGAAACCATTGCACAGATTGAGGAAGAAAAGGCGGATTTTGAGGCAAAAAAAGCTAATGCCGAAAAATGGTTGGCTGATTATGAAGAAAACAACCCGGAAAAATTAGATACAGCCGAGCAGTTGAGAAAAGCCGAGGAACACAACAAAATGGCTGCAAAGGTTGCCGATTACCTTTCAAAGAAAAAACAAGCAGACGACAAAAAAGCAGAAGCGGAAAAGATGGATTCAGAAATTACGGAATTATCCGCCGAGCGTGAAAAACTTATTTCGTCGGCGAAATTACCGATTTCCGGGCTTTCGTTTAGTGATGATGGGTTAGTATTGAATGACGTCCCATTTGTTGCCGGAAAGGTTTCAGATTCGCAAATAATGGAGGTTGCCGCAAAACTGATTATTGCAAGTAACCCAACCGTGAAAGTATTCCGCATTGCGAGGGGCGAAAGTTTGGGCGAAAAGAGATTGCAAGCAATTATTGAGATTGCCAAGAAAAACGGTTTTCAAGGATTCATTGAAGAAGTTAAGAGAGGGCAGGACGATTTGTTGATTGAAGAATACACAGAACAATAATAATAAACCGGGGGTCGTTAAATCAAAGACCCCCATAAAACAAAAACAATATGGAAGTAAAAGACATGACAATTTCGGACGTTTTGAAAACACCCGAATTTTATAATAATCTGAAAGTGGTTATTTCCGATTTGGAAAACACCCGGAGAAATGCAGGAATAAGCGCAAACGCCCCATTGAAACGGCACCCGATAGACCGATTGTAGGAAAAAGGAGTGTTTGAACCGGGAAAAATGACCGTTCTTTATGCGTCGGCGATGGATAAAAAATTGCAGGGGTATTCAAGCAGCGAAAGAACGTTTATTTTGAATGTAGGCGGAGAGGCTTTTAATAAGACCATGAAACAATTTGTTGACCGGGAAAAGAAAGAAAATGAAACAGAGTGTAAATGATTTGAAACCGGGAATGATGATGTTGGTTATTAAAAATGATAATGGAACATTTTCCCCGGTTTACATGGACGAATTTCAAAGCGATTTTTTAGATAAATGTTTGGCGTCATTGAGCAAAGAAAAACCGCTTATAAAAGGAACTAAAACGGAGTTGTATGTAAAACAATTGGACGATGAAAAAAAGAGAGATAACAGCAACGGGAATGATTAATAATAACGGCGGTTTACAAATGTACATGGGGGAATTAAATCAATTCTTTGCAATGCACAAAGGTAGCCGCATAATCGCCCGTTTTATTGTAGCGTCGCCCGGTTCGTCAGAGGCTTTGAAAGGTTATTATTTCAATTACGTTGTACCAACGTTTAGAACCGGAATTTGGGAGGCGGGCGAACGTCTGACAGATGAACAAACCGAACGCCGATTGCGTGAGTTGTCCCCGGTAATGTATGAGCAAATACCGAATATTGAAACCGGGGAATATGAAACCCGTTTGCGTAAAATACCGGAGTTGAGCAATGCGGAATTGATAGAACATATTGAGCATTTAAAGCAGATTGCCGCCGAGGAATACAGCATATTTATTGACGACCCTAAAAGCATTTAATATGAAACCTTTTATTGAATTAAGCGTTTTAGAACAAAAAGCAAGAAAGAAAAGCGAAAATATAAAATGCGGGGATTGTCCCATTTATACGTTATGCCGGAAAAATGAAATGATTATTGAGGCGTGCGATTTTATTTATTTGTCGGCTTTTAAATCCGGGTATAACACCCATAAAAAAGAAATGAGATTGAAAAAGAAAAAATAATATGTTTTGTAAGTGTAACCAACCCCGTAAATGTTACCCGTTAAAAGATTGGCGGGTTATCCGGTACCAATATACGCCGCACGGATATAGCCGGGTTAAATGTTTGAAATGCGGTTGCGTGTGGATTACACGGGCAAATTATGTTGAACAAACGCCCAATATTGACGGGCAAAAAAGATTATTTGATTATGGAAAAAGTAACATTGAAAGACAGCAAAGGAAATGAGATAAACGACATTATGAAAGATGTTTTGACGTTCGATAGCGAAACAACCGGAGTTCCAAGAAAAGGCGCAAAATGGGACGTTGATTTTGCCGAGTTTCCAAATATTGTACAATTGGCATGGTCGATAAATGGAAAGGAACGTTCCTATATTATTAAGCCGGATGGATGGATAATACCGGATGAAGCAATAGCAGTTCACGGAATAACAAACGAAAGAGCAAATGCCGAGGGCGTCCCATTTGCTGATATTATAGACGAATTTTTGGAGGATTGCGAAAAAGCCCGTTTGTTGGTCGGACACAATATTTATTTTGATACGTCAATTTTAAAAGCAATGATATTGCGCATTATGGGGCGTGAATATTACGACGCAAAAGCGGAGGACGCATTGTTTAAGGGAAAACGAATTGATACCATGATGAAAACAATTAAATTTGTCGGTGCAAAAAAAAGCAACGGGAAAGGTATCAAATATCCGACGTTGGAAGAACTTTATAATAAATGTTTCCCCGGCGAAACATTCCCGGCGCATGATGCGTTGGAGGACGTGAAAGCCTGCAAACGTTGTATTCCGGTTTTGGTGGAAAATGGTATTATAGAACTGAAACCAAAAGAATATCCGGCGGAACAATTGAAGTTTAACCCGGAACCGGAACCCGCAAAGACCAAAAAGGTAAAAAGGGAAGTTTTAGTTCACGACCCGAAACCGAGATTGGCACCGGATGCAGAGCCGGAAAACAAGGTTGCAAAATTGTTAAATGAAACAGACTTTTAAATTATGAACGAAAAAAAAATGTGCATTGATTGCGTGGATTATCCGGTATGTTGTTTATCCGGTCGTTGTGCTGATGATGAACCGTGCGAGTATTTCCAAGAAGAAACCGACCCGGAGGAACCGGGAAACAATAAAGATTAAAAACTATGAGCAAAGAAAAACAAAATGTTATGCCGATTCCGTCAGAGGAAAAGTTTGCATTATCGAAAGTAAAGTTATTGAAAGATGGCGGGTTAGACGTACATTATGAAGTAACGGAAGTTGTCGGCAATGAGAGTTACACAAACAAATATCATGTATTGAGCGCAAAGGATATACACCCGGATTTGCGTAATTTGTTTAATGATTTGCGCCCGATTATGGGACGTGTATTCAATATAACGTCGTTTAAAACTCTGATGGAAACGCCGGATTTCAAAGCAACAAAGAACCAAAAAGAAATTGCGGAAAATTTCGCCAAAGAATGTTTAAATAATATCGAAGTAAGGGGCGTTTCTTTGTCCGGGCAGGATGATAACGTTGGCGTTGTATTGACCGGATTGTTTACGGTTTCCAATAATCAGAAAACGGCGATTAATACCCCACGTTTGAAATACAATACAGAAACGTTTGGGTTTGAGGAAAGATTGGAAACAATTGTTCAAGGAATAGAGGAAGAAGTTTACGCATTTCTGTTTAAAGGAAAGAAAGCCCAATTGGAGTTGTTCGGGGCTGATGGCGAGGCAAACGATTTGGTTTATGTAAATGATGCGGAGGGCGGAAATGATAACGGGTTATTCCCGGACGTTGACGACCCGGCAAATGAAAATGATTAATGGAACCTATATTGTTAACCGAACGTTGCGAATATGACTATTGCGTTAAACGTGGATATGAGCCATTATTGGATATTCGTAATTTCTGTTTAGATATACGGTTGCGTGTTCAAATACAACGGGAATTGTTCGGACATTGCGTTTTGGGGCGTGGCGACATTCCCGTTGCCAATGAAAGGTTTTTCCGGTGGGTTTGGGCGCATAAGCCCCACAGATGCGAGGAAACATTGCGACCGTTACACAATTATTCCGCCGTGTATTGTTCCCATATAATGACCCGTGGCGCATACCCGGAAATGGCACACGACCCCCGCAATATTAATATTTTGTGTTTTGAAATGCACAACCGTTGGGAAAATGGCGACCGCCAAAAGATGCGTATTTATCCCGGCAACGTTAGGGTTATAGAACTATTAAAAAAAGAGTATCAAAGTTTGAGATTATGAGAACAAAAAAAAGAACACCCGATTATGGGGCGATTTCCCGCCGTTCAATCCAAAATGATTTTAAAAGGGTACAAATGTACCCGGAAAGGGAGAAACGCCCGCAAATCGAAAATCCGCCCGAAATAAATGCAGAAAGACGTGTTTTGTTCGTTAGTGAAAATTCAGCATATTACCGATTCCGTTCTTTTTTCGTCGGCAAATTGGTAAGACTAATAAAACAATCAAACGTCGGCGGTTGGATAGTTGAATTTGTTCACGACGACGACCGGAAAGCGATAAATCATGCCGCCGGATGGTCGGATATGAAAAAAGAATATTTGTTGGATGGCGTAAAATTTAAGTAGATGAAAATCAAAAAACAAACCGGATATAAAATTGTATTTTATACGTTCGTGGCGTTAACGGTTGCGTCATACATTTGGACGTTATGGAGTATTGGAAGTTGGATTTTTAAAGCAATATTTCTATGAGTGTAAACAAAGTTATTTTAATGGGTAACGTCGGAAAAGACCCGGAGTATAAAGATTTCGACAACGGCGGTTCGGTTGCGCAATTCACTTTGGCGACAACCGACAGAGCATTTAAAACGGCAAATGGTACAGAAGTACCGGAGCGCACCGAATGGCATAATATTGTTTTGCAAAATGGATTGGCAAAGGTTGCAAAAGACCATGTAAAAAAAGGCGATAAACTTTATATTGAGGGGAAAATAAGAACCCGCAGTTATGAGGACAACAACGGCGTAAAAAGATACGTTACTGAAGTTTACGGGTATAATATGGAGATGTTGTCGCCAAAGAAAGACGGACAAACAACGCAGCAGGGAGGCGCACCAACACCGCCGCCGCCAATTCCCGACCAAAACAAAGATGATTTGCCATTTTGAGAATGAGGAACGAAATTAAAATTCAAATCCCGGAGGGTTCCCGGCTGATTGGGACACGGACAAAGGGGCGAACGGTTATTGTTTCTTTTGAATACATAAGGAGGACGCAGCCGTTACCGGAGCCGGAACCGATACGACCAATTGGTTTTGCCCATTACAAGGAACCCGCCGGGAAAGATAAAAAATAAAGTTATGCAGTTTAATAGCAAAGAATATGACCCCGAAAAACACGACCGTTGGCGTGCGTTGACCGTCAAACAGCCATACGCAAATGATTTGGTAACGGCGGCATACAAAGACGAAAACGGCGTTGTTTACGGGCGAAAATCAATTGAAGTTAGAAGCAAAAAAACGTCATACCGTGGCGACGTTCTTATTTGTTCGTCGGCAAACCCGGTTTATCCCGGAATGGAAAGCGGCGTTACTTTGGGATTGGTTGAGTTGTACGACATAAAACCAATTAAGGATTTTACCCCGGATGATTGGGAAAACACCCGAATACCAAAAGAAAAGCGGGAAAAGATAACAAAGGGTTTCGGTTGGCTGATGCGCAACCCCCGCCGGGTTATAGAAATGCCAATTAAAGGGCAATTGGGAATTTACAATTTGGTTTATACAAAGGGAGAAATAATTGAATACCCCATACAAGTTGTAATTGATAAAATTAGTTGGGAACAAATTCAAAAACAGATTGAGAAATGAAAAGTATCGGATTCAAATTTTGGAGAATAGGAATTTTCCTTTTTATGCGTAATGTGTGGAAATACAAACATTTCGTGTTGTTGCCAACGTTGGCGTTGGATGCGGTAAAAGGTTACGACCGATACGCCGATTTGGAATTGAAATTTCTTTGTTTTGGTTTGGGGTTCCGTTTTATATGGATAACCAAAAGAAAATATTAACTTTGTACGGTAGTAAATTAAAAACGTGAGCGATGGAAGAAGTTACAAAAATATTGCCGTTCAATGAGGCGGCAAAGTTACAAACAGAGGCAGGAAATTACGATTGCCGGATTACTGATTTGGCGGTTGTTGGCGGAGGCAATGCGAGAATATCAGTTGCCGGAACTGACGAAAATCTGAAAACACTATTCGACAACGTGAAAATCCCTTTGGATAATGAGAACCAAGAAACCACAACCGTTTGACCCGCAAAAGCAATACAACCCCGGCGAACGTTCAATTTACCGGGGTATGGTTATAGTTGCCGAAAGATGGACGAAAATAAAAGAAGAAATGGCAAATCAGCCCGGCAATATATATCCGAAATGGCGTTGCAGTTTATGCGTAATTGATGGTAAAGATTGTTCAAAGTTTTGCGACGAGTACGGTCGTACAGACAAAAAAAGAATTTATTTCAAAAAAATGTATGGATTAAAAACATTACTTTATAATAAACAACAGAACGATGAAAAAGATATTTCAATTAATAGTATCAATCCCGCACGATAAATTATTGCATATTATAGCGGGAATGATTGTTGTAATGTTGGTTTTGCGTTTGGTTTCATTTATCGGGATTCCGGGAATGATTGCACGTTTTATCGCATTGTTAGTTGTAATTTTAACCGGAGTATTGCGTGAAATTTACAACATAAAACACAACGGCGTATTTGATAAAAATGATTTGTACGCCACAATTTCCGGAGGACTGATTGTTTTATTATTAACCGTTTATTGATAGAGCGATGAAAGAAAGCAGATTAACCCCGTTTGATTCGGAAACGTTTATTATGATTGAAAGTATAACCGGGAAAGATGTGGAAGTTATACCAAATTATTTTTCATATACATTAACGGCATATACAAGTAAGTTAGACGACAATAAAATTGAAAGTTTGATAAATTCCGTTTCCGGAAGATTAGGTAAAAGATTAAGTAAAATAGATAAAAGAGCGTATTGCGTTATATTTAGTGTATGGTATCAAAAAACAACTTATGATTTGCCGTTTGGATATAGTAAAGAATATACAAAGCCGGACAAAACAGCCGGGGAAATTTATTGTCGCCGATTGTTAGAAGTTCGTGCATTACCCGTAAAGCGTGATAATTGGGAAAAATTGCAGATTTTTACCGGAGGCGGAACAATGCGGATTCCGAGAACGCCCGGCGGTTTGGCGGTTTATTCATTCCCGACCGAAAACGGCGTAATGTTGGACGTACCGGAGGGAAATTTTATTGTATTGGCACCGGACGGAAAATTTGGCAAAATGGATATGCAAACGTTTATGGCTAATTTTGAAGAAAAAGACGCCAATACCGCCGGATTGAACTTTGACGAAAAGCGATTGTTTGAAAAGATGAATAAACTTTTCGGCAAGAACATAGAAAAGAGATTGGGAAAATTAGCCGAGGAATACAACGAATTGTTTGAAGCGTTTGAAAGATATTTAAGCAGGGAAAAAATGCAAAGAGAAATAAACGAAATTAATCCCGGAACGCATGATATTATCGACGAATTGGCGGACGTAAACGTTGTTTTATTCCATATTGCGGCATTATTAGGGTATAGCCAAAAGGAATTGCAGGAAATGGCATATACTAAAATTGCAGGACGTGAGAAAAACCCGGATTTTATGCGCAAACACCCACATAAGAAACCGAAAAGCCCGGTTTGCGGTAATTGCAACAATTTTGGGAATGAGGATATAAACGGCGACGGATTTTGTAACGAGCAAAACAGAATGAGGCATTGCAGTTGTTTAGCCTGCAATCAGTGGCAGGAAAGACAGACCGCCGAGGAATACAAACATTTTGATGAACGTTTTAACAAAAGACTATGACAAACGAAGAAAAAGAAGAAGTAAGAAAGCAAGCGTTGTTCCTTACAAATACGGCATATCTTTTGGCTGACATGGCTAATTCGTGCGCAATTGATGCGGAAAGCAAATTGGGCAAATTGGGAAAATGTTTTCAGAGGGACGAAAAAATGAGGTTCAAGAAAGCCGCAAAGTTGGCAAAGGATTTGTTGAAAGCCACAAAGGAAATAACAGAACCGATGTACGATATTACCAACGTAGATGATGCGTGTATTGATAGCGATTATCTTTTGGAAGTTATTCAGTTGGTAATAAACAGAACCGACGAAACCGAGGAAAGCAAAACGGCGATGTTGGAATACATAAAGAAGTTACCAAAAGTTGAACATGTAGAAGTTTAAGCGTATGGAATTAACAATAAAAGATGCAGTTGATTTGTCTTTGGATAGCGGAAATTTCCCCGATATAATCCCGGTTGATTATGGTTTGGATTTAGTGTTAAAGACAAAACCCGAATATAAAGTAAAAATAAGAACCCCAAGAAAAATACACATTGATATTTCAACATATCGGGGTATATCAGCCGGAGCAATACACTATTATGCACAAATAAACGCAGATGGTATAATAATAACAGAAGAACGTGAGGACGGAACCGTTACGAACGGAGGTTATATTTGCGAAGAATTTTCCCAAATAAGCAGGAAACAAAGGGGGAAATACGACGGGATTTATACAATTGAAGTTATGCGAAAATTAACGCAAAAAGAAATTGAGGACGACCCAATAAGATGGGAACGTTATAAACCCGGAGATAATACAAACGCATTTTACACTAAAAAGGAAGCGTTAGAACAAGCCATTCAAATTGCCAAATTAAGATTTGGGAAAGGATGGAATTTAGTTTTGGAAAATGAAACAATAACTTTATAATTTAAAGATATGGCAAAGGATTTTAAAAAAGAACTAACCGAACTTATTAATAAGCACGGTTTAGAAAAGGAAATGAGAGATACCCCGGATTATATTTTGGCACAAGTTTGTATTGATGCAATGGCGGTATTTACGGAAGCAATCGCCCGCCGTGACGAATGGCACGGATTCAGAAAGGCAGACGAAAAGAGTTCGCAGGATGCAAAACACAATTACCCGGATGATTGCAATATTTGCAAAGACCGTTTTAAATGTGCCGATTATTTGAGCAAACAACCGATTGGGGATTTGATTAAACATATCAGAACAACACAAAACGCCGAGGAAAGATTGGAGATACATAGAGTTTTGCAACATGCAAACAACCCGATGGTTGCAACCGACAAATGGGATGATGAAATGATAAAAGAAGCGGTTAAAAAGTTAGGTAAATGCCCCGGCGAAATTATGGGAACCGATATATTGATTTTGAAATATGAACCAAAGAACATATTATGAAACCCGTTGAATTTCCCGGCGTGAATGTAGTCTTTGCAAAAGACCAACCGGAATATATGCCGTTACCTGCAATGAAAATCCCCAATGACCCGAAGGGGCTTATAATTACCAAATGGCAGTTATCCCCGGAAGAATTGGAGAGAGTAAAAGAAACCGGAACAATACATTTGTCAATGCTGACGTTTAACCAACCATTGCAACCCGTATTGTTAACCGTAGATTTACCAACAGAAAAATAAAAAGTCATGGATAAAGAAACATACATAAAAAGGATTGCAGAATTAAACCATATAAGGGAAAAGGCTTTGGAGTATAACGACAAGGAAAAAGCGAAAGCGAATGAAAGTTATATGAAAGAAAATTTCCCGTTCAAAAATGGCGATTGTATCAGAATAGGAAATGAAACCGGAACAATAGTAAATGTACAGCCGCAAAGCGACGGTAAATTTTTTATTGAATGGGTAAAAAACAAAAAAGACGGTACACCGTACAAAAGAATTAGTTTAATGAACTCAATCGAAGTTGAGGAAATAGAAAAGGCATAAAAAACGCCCCGGAATTATAACCGGGGCTTTGCCGTTTAGGTACCGGAACGAAAGAAAGCCAAAATTAGCCCCGTAGGGCGACGAAAATACAAAAGACAATAAAAGTATCAAGTAACAAACAAAACCCGCTTAAAACGAAAATTCCCCGAAAATAACAAGCAAAGGGAAAGCGACGTTTGAGAGGAAAGCAAAGCGAATGATTTTGCCGTTATAAAAAGGTTGAAAAATGGAAGCAAGTAAAAGACAAAGGGGCGGACGCCCGAAAATGTGCAAAAGGACGAAAGACCAAAGGGAATTTGATTTGTCGTTTTGCTCAAATCTGTTTTTGCGTGGTTACACGTACAAAGAGATTTCCGAAAGACTGAATGAAGAAAACGCCCGTCGTGGTGTCGGTTACACAATCAGTAAACAGATGGTTTATTGGGATATGCAACAATTGCTTATTGAGTGGAAACGTGAGCGTATGGATAATATTGACGATTACGTTACGCAGGAATTGCGAAAGTTGGATAAAATGGAGGCTGAATTGTGGGAGGCGTGGGAACGTTCCAAGACCGGGAAAACGAGAGAGAAAAACAGACAGAACGCAAAGCCCCGTAAAGTTTTGGAGGATGGCGACAACCCGGAATATTACGGGTATGAGGAAACGACAACGGAAACGTCCGCCGGGAACCCCCGGTTTTTGGATTTGCTTTTGAACGTACAACAACGCCGGGCAAAGATGTTGGGATTTGATGCACCAATTAAAATTGAAATACCGGGAATAAAAGAAAGCATAAACGGCGATGCACCGAAATACGATGTATCAGCAATCCCGGACGACCTATTGTTTGCGGTCGCCGATAAATTGCAAACAGCAGAATATAAAAAACAATTAGCGGAAAAAGGAGTAATTGACGATGGCACGAACAACAAAGAATAATATCAAGAAAAAGGATGAACCGAAACCCGTACACACGTGCGGGGATTGTGGTTGGGGCAAATTTTATTACGAACATTCAAATTTGGATATGGACGGGAACCCGATTTGTTTAAAATGCCCGTTTGTCGAAAATCGCAGTATGATACGTTCGGAAAAAGCGTGCGACAAATGGAAAAAGAAACAATAAATTGGTCGGTTTTTTAGATTTCCGGTTTTTGCGTCAGAAAAAACACGGGGAAAATACAAAAACAAGTAGTCTATTTTTAAGAATTAAACAAAATGGATAAAGAACAATTGCTTAAAATGTATGCAGCAATAAAAAACAATCCCGACGAAATTGTAAAAGCGGCGTCCCGTAATAGGCTGATAAACTTTTCCCGGTATATGCAACCGGATTTAGCTTTGGAACCGTTTCACGTCGTTTATTACACGTTGTTAGATATGTTTGCGCACGGATTAATACGAAAAATGATTGTGCAAATGCCGCCCCAACATGGAAAAAGCGAGGGTTCAAGCCGGAAAACACCCGCTTTTATGTTAGGTTTAGACCCGGACAAAAAGATTTGTATCGGGTCGTATGCGGCAACCATTGCGAGAGATTTTAACCGGGACGTACAAAGAATAATTGATACCCCAAGATACCGGGAATTGTTCCCGGAAACGTATTTGAACGGTTCCAACGTCGTAACAATGGCTAATACGTATTTACGAAATTCTGACGTCATAGAAATGGTTGGGCATAAGGGTTCGTTGCGTGTTGTCGGTCGTGGCGGTTCGTTGACGTCAAAAACGGTTGATGTATCTATTTTGGACGACGTTTACAAAGATTATGCCGAGGGCAACAGCCCGATTGTACGTAATGCGGCGTGGAAATGGTACACGACCGTTGTACGTACCCGTTTGCATAATGATTCCCAAGAATTAATTGTGTTTACCCGTTGGCATGATGATGATTTGATTGGGCGCATAGAAAAAAGCGGGGAAACCGTAATTGACATTAAAAGTTGGGATGATGTAAAAGACATTCCGGCGGGCGCATGGGTACGAATAAATTTTGAGGGACTGAAAACCGGGGAACCAACAGAGATTGACCCACGGGAACCGGGGGCGGCGTTATGGGATAGACGACACAGCCGGGCAAAATTGGAGGCACAAAGAGCGTTAGACCCCGTACAATTTCAATGTTTGTATCAAGGCAACCCCGGAAACGCAGAGGGTAAATTGTACCGGAACCCGTTCCGAACATACGTTGACAAATCCGAATGGGGGACGTATGTACGTAGCGGAAATTATACAGACGTTGCCGACGAGGGCGACGACTTTACATTTTCGGCATGTTATGACATTTACAAATCCGGTAATGAGGCATGGAACGAACAAAAGAAACGGTTTGAACCGATTTTGTATGCGCTAATTACTGACATGGTATTTACGCAGGAAAACACGGAAATAACAGCCGTTACCGTCCCGGATATGATAAACAGATGCGGAACGCAAAAAGCATGGATTGAAAGTAACAACGGCGGTTCCGGCTTTGAAAAGGTTATAAGGAAAAAGATAAAAGCAGTAACAGAACCATTTTATCAAGGGGCAAACAAGGAAAGCCGTATTATAACAAATTCAGCGATGGTAAATGCACAAATAATAATGCCGATTGGATGGGAACAACGTTTTCCAAAAATACACGAACATTTGACCGGGTTTTTGCGTGATTTTCCTGCAAATGCCCATGACGACCCGGAGGACGGTTTAACCGGAATTTATGAAAAGGAATTGGCGGACGGTAATATTAAGCCATACAACGCCGCATGTAAGGGTATTACACGCCGTAACTAACAATAAATTCCATATATGCAAGAAATTAACCGGAAAATATTATAACTTTGCAAAAAGAAAGGGGCAAAGGGATAGCCCCGGAGATTATAAATTTAGTTTTAACGTTAAAAATTTAAAGAGTATGGCGATTTGTAAATGCCCGGCAGCCGCAGCGTTGCCAAACATTCCGAACTTTACGTGTGCCGAAAGTTTCGGACAGATTCAGAAAGTAGCGTTTCAGAGATTGTACAAAAGCACCGGGGAAAGAAATTCATTTACCAAGGCGGCGGGAATAGAACTTAAAGCGTCATGGGCGCCGTTGTTGTCAGCAGAGGACGACACGAAAATTGTTTTGACCCCATACGTACAAGCACCAACAGCAGAAGCAGGGGCGGCACGTACATTTGGAGGCGGAAATGAAACGTTGGGAGGTGTTGAGGAAGTAATAGGACGTGAGCCAACCCCATTTACGGCGGTATTGCGTAGAGTTCCGCAAAAGATTATTAAAGCATTGAAGCAATTGCAGTGCGAAAGCGATTCCCAAAATTTGGGCGTTTATCTGTTTGACGAAAACGGAAATATCGGCGCATTGCAGGACGAAACAACAGCAACAACGTATTATCCTATTCCAATTCGTTCTTTGTTCTTTTCTGATAAAACGTTAGGAGGATTGGAAGCACCGGACAGCAACAACGTACAATGGTCGTTTTTGCCCAATTGGTCGGATGATTTGGTAATTGTAGCCCCGGAGAATTTCAACCCATTAACAGATTTGAGAAATGCCGAATGATAAAACGACTAAAGTTTTGTTGGAGTGTACAACACTGAAAACAACACGTGAATTTGATGTAACGCACGCCGAAAGATTGTTGAGGATGCGAAACAACGGCGGTTGGCAGTTACCGGAAAATAGTAAATTTGAATTTGACAAAGAAAATGGGCTTAGATATAAGAGAAATAAAAAAGCAGATAGCGGAGCCACGGAAAAAAACGGCGATTAGTAGGGCGGTTTACCACCAAAACCGCATACGTTTTCACGCCCAAACCGTGTTGACGCCGTATATTATGCAGCCGTTAAATGATTTCTTTGCTTTTGTTTCTAATATATTGCCCGCCGACAAAGTAAGGTTGTTTAAAACAATGTTCCGTTACCCCGTTAAAACAAACGAGGTGACGGACGTTTGTTTTGCTAAATTGAGCCGTATTTTTGACGGTAGAAACCCGGCGTTCAATTATCAGTTTATGAACAGCGAACAACGGGACGATTGGGAGTATTACCGACAAAGCGTTTTAGGGGAGCCGCAAATTTGGGCAACAAAAGGATGGGAGTTTTTCAAAACCGAAATAAACAGCGTTTTAGTTGTTGATTTGCCACAAGAACAAGCCCCCGGCGATAAATACCCGGCACCGTATTTCTATTGGTTGCCAATAGAAAGTATTATTACTTTTGATGCGGATAAAACAACGGGCGTTATGCGTTGGATTATATTCAAGCAGGACGACAACCGTATTGCAGTAATAGACGATGAAAGATATAGGGTTTTCAGAGAGGAAAAAGGAAACGTTGGGGAATTACTGATTGACAGCCCGCACGATTTGGGATATTGCCCCGCACGTTTCTTTTGGAACGAACCGTTAAGCCTAAAAGAACCCGACGTCAAGGCGTCGCCATTGACAAAGGAGTTGGAAAGTTTAGATTGGTTTCTGTTTTACCATATATCGAAACGGATTTTGGATATTTACGGGTCGTACCCTATTTATTCCGGGTATGAGCAAAATTGCGATTACTCAAACGCAGAAAACGGCGACCATTGCGACGGCGGTTTTATTAAAGACAAAGCCGGAAATTACAAATTCGACCAAGCCGGATTATTGATACCATGCCCGAAATGTGGCGACAAAAGAATTGCCGGAGCCGGAACGTATATTGAAATACCCGTACCGGATGGCGATAAACAACCGGATTTGCGCAACCCTATTCAGATGTTGACCGTTGACCGTGATAGTTTGGACTTTAATGTTTCCGAGGAAACACGTTTAAAAACAAACATAATTACGGCGGTCGTTGGAACAAATGAGGAAATAACGACACGGGACGCATTGAATGAACAGCAGATACAAGCCAATTTTGAAAGCCAAAGCACGGTATTAAACCGGGTTAAAAAAGGGTTTGAGGAAGCACAACAATTTGTTGATGAAACAATATGCCGTTTGAGATACGGAAATATGTTTATATCGGCAAAAATAAATTTGGGAACGGAATTTTATTTGTACGACCCCAATAAATTACGGGAACGTTACAAGTTAGCAAAGGACAACGGAGCAAGCGAGGCAGAATTGGACGCATTGCAAAACCAAATAATCGAAACGGAATACAGACACGACCCCACACAATTACAACGTATGTTGGTATTGTCAGAATTGGAGCCGTACAAGCATTTAAGCCGTGCCGAGGTATTGGATTTATACGGAAAAAATCTAATTTCTGAAAACGAATTGCGTATTAAACTGAATTTCGCTAATTTTGTTCGCAGATTTGAACGAGAAAATACTAATATATTGGAGTTTGGCAGTCAAATACCATTCGACCAAAAAATTAAAGTAATAACAGATAAATTTAATGAGTATGCGAGTGAAAACAGAAACAGAGGGTAAAACAAAGGACGTCGGATTGTTGGACGTTACCCCGGAAAATTTCATTGTCCCAAAAGGGGAAGAAAGTTTTTATCATTGCCGAATTGAGGTTGTAAAATTCCACGGCGAAACCGGAGAAAGATTGTCAAAACCACGTATTCAAGTTTTCGGAAAGAAATTCTTTGAAACATTTGGTTTGCACAATTTGAGAAAGCAGGGTTATAAAGTTGATATTTTGCATGACCCGAACGTTTGGGAGGCTGCAAACAAAGAAAAGATTGAAGCCAATAAACGTGCCAAAGCAGAAGCCGCAGCACAAGCAGCAGCAGAGGCAAAAGCGGCGGAACGTGCGCAGATGAAAGCGGAAATTATTGCAGAACTGAAAGCCGCCGGAGTTATCCCGGAAGAAACAAAGAAACCCGGAAGAAAGACGAAAGCCGAAAAGACAGAAGAAACGGCAACCGAAAGCCCGGAAAATAACGAGAACGTTTAACCATTAAATATTACGAATATGGCACAGATTGCACAGCAGGACAATTTGGTTATTGAAGTAACCACAACCGCCGCAGCATTGGACGGCGATACAAAAGCAAAATTGATTGCATGTATTGAGGGCGGCACAATTGCCGACGTCGTGTTGGTAACAAAAGAGGTTGAAAAGAAAATCAGCCATGCAAAGGTTGTTAGTTGGTTGGTTGATACAACCGGGGAGTCACCAAAATACACAATTGATATTATTAACGCAAAAAGCGGAGCAGTAGAAGCAATCGCACTTAATTAATTCAGAAAGGGTACAGAATTATGTTAACGAGAGAAATTTTAGTTGCAAATGCGGCTTTGTCGGGATTGACTGACGAACAGATTACAGCGATTACAACATTATCGCAGAATGACGAAAACAGCGTCATTGCAAAGAAAACGAGCGAAATTTACGGGGCTTTGGATGCGGATATTTTGACGGCGTCCGGTATCGCCAAAAACAGCACTGAAAAGACGTATGATTTCGCAAAACGTGTTATTGGGGAGTTCAAAACAAAAGCAGAAAGCGCAAACGGGTTACAATCGCAGATTGATACGTTGACAAAAGAAAAGGCACGTTTGGAAAAAGCGATTGCGGACGGTTCGGCAGATGCGGAAACGGTAAAAGCATTGAAGCAAGCAAAGGCGGATTTGGCAAACGTTACCGCACAATATACAGAGTTGAACACGAAGTTTGAGCAAATGAAAACCGAACACGAAAAAGAAATGTTTGGAGTAAAGATTGACAACGCATTGCAGACAGCCGCCGCCGGGCTTACATTCAAAGCCGGATTCCCGGAAAGCGTGACAAAGGTAATTTTGGCACAAGCAAACGAAAAAATCAAAGGAATGAACCCGGAATACATAGACGACGGAAACGGCGGAAAGATTTTGGCGTTTAAGGATGCAAGCGGCGCAATTATGAGAAACCCGAATAATCAGTTAAACCCATATACCCCCGGCGAATTGCTGACAAAAGAGTTGGAAACAATGGGAGTATTGGAGCCTAAAAGACAACAGCCCGGAGGCGGAACAAACACGCCAAAAAATCAGCCCGGAGGCGGTTCAATTACCGTTGATGCAAGCGGAGCCAAAACAAGAACAGAGGCATACGAAATAATTGCAAATTCTTTGATGCAGCAGGGTTTAACAAACGGTTCAAAGGCTTTTGATGATGCAATGAGCCAAGCATGGAAAGACAATAATATTAATCAGTTACCGGAAAAATAACACGGGAAAGGGAACCCCGCATTTAATAACAATTTAAAAATTAATTAACTATGAGTTTAATTGCTACAAGATTACAGAATTGGCGAGTTGAAAACCCGGAATTAGACCGCAATATGACCCGCCCGTGTGAGTATGGCGCATTGGATTTCTTTATTGAACAGACCAACGCCGCAAATTCTATTTTGTCCCCAACATTGCGAGAACGTGCGTTTGCCTCAATTGGTAATACGGTACAAGTTCCGGTTATCAATTACGACGGCGACGTTACCGTTGGCAACGTTCGTTCGTGCGTTATCCCGGACGATGAAAACACGTCAGCACTTTACACGGTTGTTTGGGCTACATATACAATTGGGTTTACTATGGTTCCGGCGTTGTACATGAACAACGAAATTTCGTATGAACACGATTTTAACCGCAAAATGGAAAAGAATTGCCGTGCGTTGGCTGATGCGTTAGACAAAGCAGCCGTTGCCGCATTGGAAGCCGGAAAGGCCCAAGTTTTGAAAGATAAATTGAATTACAATTTCTCCGCAAACGTTATCGAAGTTCCAACACAGATGGCAACCGAAATTATGGGCGATATTGACCCGATTATGAGGGCGAATTGTTACCCACGTATGGCGCATATTATCGGTAATGCCGGGGTTGATAGTCTGATTAGAAAATTGGCACAGCACGGTATTTACAACGACGTTAACAAGCGCATGGAATACGACAACAAAGTTTTCCATTACACAAACAACGTTGTCAACGAAGTAGGCAAAAACGGTACATTCTTTGCAGTTGAGGACGGAAACGTTGGCGTGTTAACACGTGTTGACCGTGAGGCATTGCGCCGCACACGTGCCAATTTCCACGAATGGGACGTTGTACGTTTGCCGTACATTGATTTGCCCGTTGGTTCGCATTATTACACAGCAGTAGGCGACCAATCACAGATTGCGGGCGCAGCGAGTGCGGACATGACATGTAACGTTAAGGAATATTTCGGATTCAGTGTTGACGTTGCGTTTATTATCGCATACAACAGCAACCCGGCAACCGTCGCAAATCCGATTGTCAAAGCACAGATTGACGCACGTGCTGAAAACGTTCCTTTGGGTATGCCCGTATATGTTACCAATTCAGAGGAAACGCCAATTTACACACAGACCGTTTAATTTCGGTTTCAGTATTAACAACATGGGGGCGGGGAAAATCCCCCGTCCCTTTTTTAATTTATAGCAATATGGAAACGTTAGTATCAATTACAACAGATGCAGCCAACAAAACCGTTACAATCAATGAGGCGTCCGGCGGAAAACCGGAACACGCCGTTTATAGTGCAAGAATTGAGGACGGAAATTTGATTTTGATAAATTCAGTAACAACGAAGAAACGTTTTTCGGCACCATTTAACACGGTTTCAATTGACGGGACAACGTATCAGACGGAAACCGAGTGTATGCAGCATTTGGCAAATATCGGAAGTTTTAAGCAGGGGGGCGGCGCAATCCCGGTAATATACAATCACGCCGGGCAAATCAAAGTAAATTACAATGGTTTGCAGATTTCAAATGTAACAGCCAACCAACAATACGAATTGCCATTGCATACGGCGACGCCGACGGTCGTAGGTTCCCCAACAACGCAATATCCAACCGGAAGCGAAACGACGTATAACCCTGCAATGTTTATTCCCGGAGATAACCCGCCAACAACAATGCGATTGAGGGAAAACAATATTCCCGGACAAACGCACCGTTGGCGTATAATCGGAAGTTATGAGAACAAAGCGCAGGGAAACAACGGAGAATTGCAATTTCTTTTGGTAAACCCGGACAGCGGATTTTATGTTACCGACCAAATCACGTTGCCGAGCGACAAAACGGCGGGAACATTTACCATTGAATTAATGACAATTGCAGATGATGCAAGTTTGGCGGTTGGTAGGGGTTATTTACTCAAAGCCGTAACGTCGTTTTCTGATAACAATTTGGTTGTCAAAATTGACAGCATTACACGAATTAGTTTTGCCGTAGAAAATCAATAACTATGTATCGAATAAAAGAAATACAAGACGCATTATTGCACGTCGTCGGGTGGGAACAATCCTTTGACCCGGAAAAAGCAATTGACACGTATTTAACGCAAACGGAAAGCGGGTTGTATTTTCAAGGTGCGCACCCGCTTTTGACGTTGGATAATATGGCGGCGATTATGCCGGATGATTGGGGGCTACAATACCCGGAATGGAACATGATATTACCATACAAAGCAGGGCAAAAAGTACGTCATAACAATATTGTTTGGATTGCGAAAATTGATAATACCGGAGAGGAACCGACGGCGAGCGATTTTAATAATGATTACAGCCGGGAGGATTACGGAAACCCATATTGGAAACCGTACAACATGTTGACGGACTTTTTGGAAAGAATGACACGAAACGGGATTGCAACCGCAATTCAGACATTTACCCAAATTAAGCAGTTGGATAAAGAAACACGCAATTTGTTAGAACGCAGAACGTTTTTTGATGGTGCCGGACGCATACGGGCAACCCTGCAAAATAATCATAAATTGGTTGGATTTGAAATTGTCCCGGTTCGTGCAATGGGAGTGACAACGAAAATTGAAAAGATAGGTTTGCAAATGACCGGGGCGACCGGAAAAGTTAGAATGTATCTTTTTCATTCGTCCAAAATTGACCCGGTAAAGACCTTTGATTTGGATTTTACCGTAACAAATGGCGGCTTTCAATGGTTCCCGTTAACGGATTGTTATTTGCCGTATATCAGCGACGAAAACAACGCCGGGGGGTCGTGGTTCCTTTGCTACAATCAAGACGAATTACCCGCCGGAATGGAGGCAATAAACGTTTCAAAGGATTGGAGCCGGGAACCGTGCGGAACATGCAACATTGGTTCCGTTCAATTTTGGCGAGAGTTGACAAAGTATTTGCAAGTAACGCCGTTTATGTATAATGCGCCGGAAACGTTCGCAGAATACCCGGAGTTGTGGGATATTGCATACACGATGTACACACGAACCCAAAATTACGGGCTGAATTGCGAAATTACTATTGGATGCGATTTAACGGATTTCATTATTTCCCAAAGGCAGATTTTCCAAACGGTAATACAAAGACAAGTTGCTGCAATTGCATTGCGGACGTTGGCAATGAACCCCAACGTAAGGGTTAACCGCAATCAATCAAACGCAACCCGGATGGATATTTTGTATGAGTTGGACGGCAACACGTCCGGCGTTCGCCCCGGCGGTTTAGGTTACGACCTTAAAAAGTCTTATGAGGCGTTGCAAATAGATACGCAAGGGTTAGACCGTATCTGTTTAGCCTGCAATAACCGTGGCGTAAGATACAGAACCGTGTAATTATATAATTCAAAGGGAAAGTTGTATATAATTTCATGTAAAAATTGTATTTATGAAACGGATAACCGATTTGCGAAAAAGGGTTGCGGATTTTAACGAGGCTTTGACGTCCGGGCGGATAATACAAAACATTATATGGGACAATGAGGCATATATAGTTGATTTGAACGCCGAGGAACAATTGTTTGAACAAGGTATTAACCGTTTGGGCGTCGAAATTTCGGATTATGCACCATACAGCCCCGTAACAATCGCAATTAAAGAGGCAAAGGGACAGCCGACAAACCGGGTAACGTTACGGGATGAGGGAGATTTTGAAAGTAGTTTTTATTTAGAGGTTGGCGACAAACAATTTGAAATTAAAGCGTCTGACTTTAAAACAGAGGATTTAATAAAAAAATACGGTCGTCAAATATTGGGTTTAACCGAAGAAAATATTTCAATATTGATTTGGAAATATATTTTCCCGGATTTAATGGCAGAAACAAAAAAACAAATTTATGGCAAATAACGTAAAAGCCCCGGTTATTGACAACCCGGAATTGTTAGACCGGATAATTGGGAACATTCAAAACGGATTGGTTGATAATTTGCCGTGGTTGGACTTTGCATTTGGCAGGGCGGAAAGACTTGTTAAATACAACGGGAACCAAAAGCGATATTATACGCCAAATGTTTATTCCGGCAATAACGATTATATGGAAGTAACGCCGGATGCAAATATTGGTAATTTCTGTTTTTTTTGGGTTGACGACCCGCAAAACATAAGTTGGGAACCCGGCGTTGATATTGGAATAAATACGGCGTTTTCGATTATCTTTTGGTTTGATTATAGAAAGATTTTCAATAATGCAAGCAACCGAAACAAAGAAGAATTGAAACGGCAAATATTAGACGTTTTGAACGGCGGGTTTTGGTTGCGAAATGGGAGTTATAAAATAAACAAAGTCTATGAATTGGCGGAAAACATTTACCGGGGGTTTTCTTTGGATGAAATAGACAACCAATTTTTAATGCACCCGTTCGGCGGATTCCGGTTTGAGGGCGAATTGAGTATTGGAGAAACATGTAAATTGTAGGATATGGAACATTTTATTTATAACATTATTTTTGTCGCATTAATAGCGGCTTTTGTGCTGACGTTATTACGCAAATGGGGCGTCATTGAATGGGTACAGATTCACGGGAACGATTTCTTTTCAAAGATGTTTAATTGCGATTTCTGTTTGTCGTGGTGGACGTGCGTTTTGATTTGTTTCTTTGCGTTGATATTTACCGGGAACCCCGTATTTTTGGGCGTTCCCTTTTGTAGTACAATGATAACACGTGTTTTATTATGAAGAATGTACAAATAAAAGGAATGAACGTTGAGTTGTATGATTCAATCGAGGATTTGCCAATTATGCGTTTCCACAAGTATAACAAAATGCTTTTGGTTGACGCCGGGGTTGGTTCCGATTTGTCGGATTTTGACCGACATATTGAAAAGGTAATACGTTATTTGAACAGCCCAACGCCGAACATGGCAACCGTTGAGTTGGAAAATATGCGCCAAAACATATATTTCATTCAATCCGAGGTTTCCCCCCGGCATTTGGCTTTTGCCGTGTTGGTTAAATCAATAAATGGTAAACCCCGAAATGATTTGTCAGATGATGGATTGCAACAAACAATGATTCTTTTTAAAGACGTTGCAAATTCAGAGATAACCGCCCATTTGGAAGCGGTTAAAAAAAAAATAGACGATGAATTGCGTTTGTATTTTCCCCGGTTGTTCGATGATGCGACATTGAAAGAGTATTACGATAAATTGAAGCAAAGAACAATTGTTGTATTACGCACAATAATAGACGGTCGGGCAACCGAGGCGGACGCAAAAGAGATTGACGACATTACGGAGGAGTTGATAACCTATTTCAACCCGCAGACGTTTACCGGGTCGGAAAGCGTGGAAATTAGGCATGACAGACAATTTGAAAATATGTGTTTGATATTGTCCCAAAATTTGCATGTTGACCCAAAGAAATTTACCGTTTTGGAATATTACAACGCATTTGAGTATATCAAGGAACAAGCCAAAAAAGCAAACAAGCAAAAAAGGGCAAAATAAGGCGATTTCCGGCGTTTTTATTTTTAGGCGATAAATTACACATTTGAGAAAAGAAAATGCAACAGACGGGAAATTTCCCGTAAATAACTAAATAATCGGCGTATGGCAGATAATAACAACCCAATCAAATATTCGGATTTAATAAGCCCGGATAATTCGATTACAGATTTGATAAAACAATTGGATGAACTTTCGGACACCTATACAAATGCGCTGAAAAATATCAAAGCCGAGGCAATACAATTGGCGGAGATTCTGAAAAAGGTTTCCGGCGCAACGGAGGACGGGCGAAAGACAACCAAAAAAGCCGCAGACGATGCCGAACGTTTGGCACGTGCGCAACGTGATTTGGCGTTTGCAGAAAGTGAGAACGCCAAAAAGTTAGCCGAGTTAAAATTGGCACAGCAGGAAGCGAACCAAATTAATAAACTGATTGTGAAAATAAATCAATCCGCCGAGGGTAGTTATAACCGTTTATCGGCGCAATATTCATTGAATAAGATTTATTTAAACAACATGACTAAAGCCGAACGGGAAAACACCGAGGAGGGGCGAAAATTGGTTGCGCAGACCAAAGAAATATACGAAGAAATGAAACGTTTGCAGGAGGCAACCGGAAAATTTCAATTGAACGTCGGAAATTATACGGAGGCGTCCGACGCAATTATTGCGTATGGAGACAAACTGAAAGAAACGTTAGGTTTAAATAGCGCATTTGGCGAAAGTCTTTTGGCGTTAGGACGTGGCGGGGCTGAAAGTAAAGCAGTTTTTACAGCTATTGGCGACGGGGCAAAAGCATTGGGAAAAACTTTGTTGGGATTACTTTCAAACCCGGTATTTTTGGCGATTGCCGGAATTGCGGCGGCGGGTGCGGCGTTCAAATGGTGGTACGATTATAACGCCGGGTTAGTTGAGGCAACGAGATTGACGCAACAATTTACCGGGAAAAGTGGCGATGATTTGAAAGCGTTTAGAAATGAGGTGCAAGCCGTCGCCGATTCATTCAACGCAGATTTCCGGGAAACATTGATTGCAACAAACGCATTATCAAAACAATTTGGTATTTCTGCAAATGAGGCATTGCAATTGGTTAAGGATGGGTTTTTAGCCGGAGGCGATGCGAACGGGGAATTTTTAGACACGTTGAAAGAATACCCGGCATATTTCAAAGAGGCGGGAATATCAGCAGACCAATTTGTTGCAATTGTTACCCAAACAAACAAAATGGGTATCTTTTCAGACAAAGGCGTTGACGCAATTAAAGAGGCTAATTTGCGTTTACGTGAAATGACAACAGCGACGGCGGCGGCGTTGGATGGTATCGGTATTTCGTCGGAACAAGTTCAAAAGGATTTGCAGACCGGAACCAAAACAACGTTTGATGTAATACAAGAAATTTCCGCTAAATTGTCAGAATTGCCGGACAATGCGGCAACCGTAGGGGCGGCGATTGCTGATATTTTCGGCGGAGCCGGAGAGGATGCAGGATTGCAATATTTGCGCACGTTGAAAGATATTTCAACGAATATGGACGAAGTAAAAGGGAAAGCCGGGATATTAGCGCAATTGCAGGAGGAACAATTGCAAAGCCAAATTGAATTGCAAAACGCATTATCCGGGCTATTTGATGCAACCGGAGGGAATTTTGAAACGTTGACAACGCAGGCAAAAGTTTTCGTAAATCAAGGTTTAACAGCAATAATAAAAGGCGTCATTGATATAATCAATTACTTTATTGAGTTGTACAATGAAAGTGTTTTGATACGTGCCATTTGGAACGGTATAGTTGCCGGATTTAAAACCACATTTGACACGTTAGGAAATTTGTTTGGATTCTTTATTGATATTGTCAAAGCAACCGGAACCGCATTAAAGGGAGCGTTTACGTTAGATTTTGACGACGTTAAAAAAGGGTTGTCAGATTATGCAGCCGCATACGGAAATTTGGTAAAAGCACAAGTAAAGGACATTACCCAAAATTTCAAAGAGGGGTTGGATGATATGCAAAAGAAAATAAAGCCAATAACAATCCCCGTTTCCGTCGGAGATACGCCAAAAGAACCGACCGGGAACAAACCCGTAACAACACAGAACCCAACCGTAACGCCGAGGGGTAAAAGCGATGCGGAAAAGGCAGCAGAACAGCAAGCAAAACAAATTGAGGCAGCATATAAAAAGAATTTGGAAGCAACCCGAAAATTGCAGGATGCACAATTGCAGTTGGAAACCGACGAATGGGCAAAGCGTCGCCAACAAACGCAATATCAGTATTCCCGCCAAATTGAGGATTTACAACACCAATTGCAGACCGAAAAGGATTTGAACGAAACCGGACGCCAAGCGATAAACGCCACAATTACGGCATTGGAACAACAACAAACCGAGGCTTTATTGAAAATCGAACAAGACCGACAATTGCAGGAATTGGCGTTGCAGAAAGAAAGCATTGAATTACGTTTGCAAGCAGTCAAAGAGGGAAGCGAGCAGGAAAGGCAATTGCGTATGCAGTTGTTGGAGAACGAAAGACAAACCGCATTATTGCAGAACCAACAGAAACCGACCGGGCAACAGCAGGACGCCGGGGCGATTAATGCAAGTTTTGACGCAAAAGGAGCCGGGATTGCGGACGAATATTTGCAAGCGCAATTACAGATATTCGACCAACAACAAGCGTTGGCGCAATCGGAGTTTGATTTGTTGAGAAATTCAGAAGCCCGGAAAACTCAATTCCGTTTGCAAGCAGAAAAGGAACGTTTGCAAAAGGTTTTAGAATTAAATCAGCAAGCCGCCAATAAATTGTCTGATGTTGAGGTACAAACAATTCAAAACACTATTAAAAAAATAGACCAAGAAATTGAGCAATCCAAAGGGGAGGAACGAGGAACAGACATTTACGGTTTGTTTGGGCTTAATTTGGACGACGACCAAAAAGAGGCAATTAATACGTCTATGCAATACGCATTGGATGCGTTAAATACATTCACGGCGGCACGTGTTGCCGCAGCAGATGCAGCCGTTGAGCAAGCGGATAAAGAGGTTTCCGCCGCACAATCGGCGTTGGATGCAGAATTGGAAGCAAGGGCAAACGGGTACGCCAATAATGTTGTACAAGCGCAAAAGGAGTTGGATTTGGCAAAGAAAAACCAAGAAAAGGCGTTAAAAGAACAACAAAAAGCACAAAAAGCACAAGCAGCAGTTCAAACAATACAACAAATTGGGAACCTTGTAACGGCATCCGCTTTGATTTGGTCGCAAGTGGGATTCCCGCTTGCAATCCCTGCAATTGCAGTTATGTGGGGTAGTTTTGCAGCCGCAAAGATTAAGGCGGCACAAATGACGAAACAGCAAACAGAGCAATACGGCGAAGGTACCGTTGAACTTTTGGAGGGAGGTTCGCACCAAAGCGGAAATGATATTGATTTAGGAACGAAACCGGACGGAACCCGCCGACGTGCCGAGGGAGGCGAATTTTTCGCCGTGATAAATAAACGAAATTCACGCCGTTTCAGAAAGATAATACCGGACGTTATCAATTCGTTAAACAATGGTACATTTGCACATAAGTATTTAAAATCCTATTCAGACGGCGACGGTTTGACGTTGAATGTTACCGGACAAAGCCCGGATTTACGCAATTTGTCGGATGATGTAAGGGAAATTAAGGAACAGAACCGACGACGGGTTTACGTGGATGGCGACGGAAATACGATTGAAAGTTACAAGAATTTGAAACGTAAAATAAAAAGACTATGACACCAAAATATAGATTCTTTTTGCAGATAGGGGAGGACGGAACTAAACAAACCGTCCGCCCCAATTATAAGGATGATTTAACGTTGGATTATGAGTTGGAAACAAATCAAAGGTTTTACCGGGCTAAATTGTCCGGTAAAATAAACTTTGTCCGTGCTGATTACGATATTATCAATGACGCCCCGTTTGATTCTGAATTTTTCCTATATATCGAAAAAAGCGATGATTGGGGACAAACATACAATCAATACTATAAAGCAAAGTTTGTGAAAACGGATTGTACGTTTAATGATGATGATAAATTGGTAACGGTACAGCCGGAAACAACAGACCAATACGACGACGTTTTGGCAGGTTTGGAAAAGGAGTACAATTTAGTTGAGTTGGCACCGCAAATCGAATTTCTTACAATAAGGAAACGCCCATTGATACAAATATACGTTCCCGGAGATAGTATTGTTTCGTGTTTTTTGGGCGGTACCACATGGGAACAAGATGCAAACGTTGTGACAGACCAAGAACAATTAATTAATACATATTACTTTTCATTATGTAACATTCTGAAAGAAATAAATATAACGAGCAATGGCACACCGTCAGATATTGCGGGGCTTTATTCCGGGAAAATGTCATTTCAATCCGGCGGAAATTACTTTGAGGGTAATTTGTATTCAAATAATTCAACATATTATATCTATTACAAACAATCGCTAAACGCTTCAATCCCGGTTGGGGTTGTAAATGTAGAAATAAGAAGACGTTCGGATAATCAAAAATTGTTTAAATTTACACGTTTGCAGGTAGGACGATTTGACAACGCTGAATTTGATTTAACAGCAGTTGAGGGAACCGGAGCAACCGGAAAAATGCACGCCGAAATGAGTAGTTACAACGTTTATGCACGGTATTTGTGCGATGTTGAAACAATTGATGATTTAACCACATATCCAATACCAAGCAGCGATATTGTAGAAAACAATCGAAATTATCACAGAGTAATAGGATATGCAATTGATGTTGCGTATATATCAAACAATTTTTCAGATGAACCGACGGAATACGGTTTGGCAGATAATGGGAAATACTTTGAACCGCCATCATCAAATTCCGGTCAAGTATTTTACCCAATTGCCCGGTCAACGTGGCGTTATGCGTCAATATGGTTTGGGTTTGCTTTATTTGATTGGATGTTAGAAGAAAAGGCACGAAAGGCATATACTTTGCGGGATGCGTTTACGTTGTCGTCATGTATCAATTTATTGTTAAAAGAATTTGCACCCGGAATAACGCATGAAGCGACGCCGGAATACAGCCAATTTCTTTATAATACAAACAATCCTATTTCCGGGCAGTCATTTAAGTTGCTAATAAGTCAGAAAAGTAATATTATCAATGGAGAATATCAGACCCCGGCACAAAAAGCCCCGGTTACATTGCAACAGATTATGACGATGTTACGGGATATTTACAAATGTTATTGGTATATTGAGGACGGAAAGTTTAAGATTGAACAAGTAAGTTGGTTTAGAAATGGCGGTTCGTATGGATATAACCCGATTATAGATTATGATTTAACACAATTAGAAAACGTTAGGAACGGTAAAAAATTAGCTTTTGCAACGTCTGAATATTCATTTGACAAAGTAGAAATGCCGGAACGTTATCAATTTGAGTGGATGGATGATGTAACAACACCATTTGAGGGTTTACCAATAGAAATTACGTCAAAATATGTAACAGCCGGAAAAATTGAGGAAATAAACATTTCAAATTTTACGTCTGATATAGATTTGATGTTGTTAAACCCCGGCGCAATTAGTGCGGATGGATTCGCATTGTTTGCGGCGGTTACGCCGTCCGGCGGCGGACAATTGGAATTGCCGTTTACAAGACAAACCGTTGAAAATGTAGAATATTATTTGCAAAATGGTTATTTAGCATTTATCAACATACAACCGACGTATTGGGTTTATGATATGCCCGCCCGTAATTTTAAAATAAACAATGCTCAAAGTTATGCATTTGGAGGAATAGAACGAAAGAAAAAACAAACATTGAATTTCCCGGCAGGAACAACAGACCCAAATCCGATGCAGTTAGTTAAAACGTATATTGGTAACGGTCAAGTTGATAAACTTTCAGTAAATTTGTGTAGTCGAAATATTAAAGCAACGTTGAAATATGATACAGAATAACAACATAAGCGTTTTACCGTGGTACACGTCAATAAATGAGCAGAACCACCGTAAAAGTTACGCATACGGCGCAATTTATCCGTTGTTTGCCCAGGCTGATAGATTGTTGCCGTTTCAGATAATCAGAAACACACGGTCAAATAATGTTACGTCAGTAATATTGTACGATAAAACCGGAAAACTAATTGCAAACATAACAACGTACATGAGGGAAACCGGATTGCAGATTGTCCGGTTTCAAACGTTGGGTTATGATGTTATATTGTACCCGTCAATATTACCCATGCCATTAAATCAGTTGGACGGAATTTATTATATGAAGTTATCGGATGGCGTGCAAACGTGGTATTCTGAAATGTTCACGGTCGTACAAGATGTTTCCGGTTACTTAAAAATACAATGGTGGGACATTGAAAATTTAGTATTTGACGCCGGGCAAATAGTCTATAAAAACCCGGATTTCAAAAATACGTTGTACCTTTGTACAGAGTTGGGAAAACCGGATTATGAATTTGAAGAAGATGGCGAAGAACGGGACGGTTATTTTTTCCCGGAAAAACAAATATCCGTAAAAACGTTTAAATGTACGATATTGGCACCGGAGTTCCTTTGCGACGTAATGAGATTTATCCGCATGGCTGATTACATTCACATAACAGATAAATACGGCAGGGAATACAATTGCGACACGTTTCTAATTACCCCGAAATGGCAAATGCAGGGAGATTTGGCGAGCGTAGAAATAGAGTTTAAAACTAATACCGTAGTCAAGAAAATAGGACGTGGCTATATAATAGAAAACAAAGGAGATTTTAACGGCGATTTCAATAATGATTTTGACAACGATTAAATTAATTAGATTATGGGAAATTACGAACAATTAAAACAAGCGGTTGCCTACGTGATAAAATCTAACGGTAACCAAGAAATTACCGGAGCAATATTGCAAAATGCACTATTGACGATAATTTCAAAGGTAGGCGATGGTGCAACATTTGCAGGAATAGCAACACCAACAACAAATCCGGGAACACCCGACCAAAATGTATTTTATATTGCAGCGAGTAACGGGGTTTACTCTAATTTCAATGCAATAGAATTAAATAACGAAGTTGCAATTTTAGTTATTGAAAATAATACATGGGTAAAAAAAGAAACATATATTGCTAATATTTTGTCAAATACAATTATAGCAAATAGAATTTTTAATAATACAGATGGAACGTTGGTAAAATTCAATGGAAGATTTCAGATTAATAGACTTTTTTATATTGAGGCAGAACCAACGGTTTCATTCACGCCGTCATTAACAATATTCAAAAGATATTATGATATTGACGGAAATTTTATTGGTACAAGTTATTCAAGTAATGCCAATTTTATATGTATAGGTGGAATTGTAAATAATGAATTTACACCAATAACATATAATGAAGTTGCAAAATATGTTTTATCTTTTAACGGTGTAAATTATCAATGTGTTAATGGTTTACCGTTAATAAATGATGAGGTTAAAAATATAAATGAAACAATTACAGATATTAAAACAAATTTTTGCGTACAGCCTAATAAATACTTTATAAATAAGTCAGACGGAGACATATCGGTTGAATTTTCAAATATAGAAGATGATTATTGTGACATAATTGTTAATGCTGTTAATAGAGCAATATTATTAAATGTTCAATCTGATAAATTTGTAACAAACTTACAAAATGTTTCATTTTCTCACGTACCGTACAGATATGGAATGTTGTATGCAAAAGTAAATATAACAAACCAAACATTAAGTTCTTATGAGGTTGGACGTTTAGGTATTTATGGAAAAGATGTTGACGCTTTAAAGCCCGAAAAAGGTTATTATTACATACCTATAATTGCATGGGACGAGGGAAAAATAATATATCGAATTGAAAATTATTTAGAGTATGACGAGTTAAGAACAAAGATGTTAAACGTAGTTACTAAAGATGAAATGTCATACTTTGACTATCGACAAAATTTCATTTTAGGACAATACGCTGCAGGTAGAACAGAGGGGGACCCCGTTGTATTTCCGTCAAACCCCAAAAGAGGGTATTTGAATAAAGTAATAAAAGCAAATGCAGGAGATACAATTGTACTTAAAACAATTGTTGGGGATAGCGGAATTATGAACGTTCCAATACGTTGTATTGACGATAACGGTAATTATGTAGGTACACCAAATACAGCTATCAACAATACATTTGAATTGCCAATTGGTACAACCGGGTATTACATAACGGTTGTTTCATCTATTGTATTGACGAATGAAAATGTTGCAAATACAAAAATTATAATAAATGGTACAGAATATTATTTGTATGGTAAAGGGGGTTATATAAATCCGGCTGATGGGTTGAAAGCGTATATTGACGAAGTAATAAACAATCTGAATATACCAGAAAATTATTACGGTAATTTGGTAGGTTGCTTTGAAAGAATTGTTTGTTTGGGAAATTCCATAACGGCAGGATATACGGGTTCAGAATTTGCGGGACAAAATGTTGGTTCTAACGATGCGAGAGTAACCGCAAGGAATTGGCCAGCGTATTTTGCAAAAAGTATTGGTTCAGATGTTGTAAATTTGGGTTATGGTTCGTCAAAAACAACAGATTGGCGTAATTCAACGCCGGAAACGGAGGCGCAAAATTTGTATTGCGCAATGGATTTGGCAAATATAGAGGGTACGCAAGCGTATTTCAACATGATAGGTTGGAATGATACAATTGCAGTTGGTACAAGCGCAGATATACAGACAGATTATAATGATAATGCGATGTCATTTTATGGCAATTACGATTACATAGTAAGAAAGTTGCATGATTATAAACCGAAAGCGCATATATTCGTGTTTACTTTGGCGAGACGCAAAAAAAATTCCCCGTATAATGATGCAATAAGATATATTGCGGCGTTGTACCAGGATTATTGTCATTGTATAGATTATAGTAATGACCCATTTTTTGACACGGTATTTTTTAATGCGGTTGCGGACGAAACACATTACAGCCCATTAGGGTATAATGCTTTTGCGCAATTGGTAAAAAGTCTTGTTAGTAAATATATTTATGATAACCCGGATAAATTCAAGGGTATTCCATACACAGCAGACGAAAACATAAAAGGTTCAATTGATGTTCAAGGCATGGTATTGTCGTCTGCAAATGTAGAAATACAAGAAATTGGCACATATACCACGTTAGTAGCAAATATTTTACCTAATACAGCCGCAAATAAAAATGTTAGTTGGAGCGTTATTAGTGGAGATAGTAGTTGTATAACATTAATCCCAAATCAATCAACCATATATTGCACTATAAAAGGAAATAGTAAAGGATTTGCGGTTGTGCAGGCAAGCAGCCAAGAGGGAGGATATAAAGCAACGTGTTTGGTTGCGGTAGCGCAAGAAATTGTAAACGTAACCAATATTACTTTGAGTGAAACCCAATTAGATATACCATTGTCCGGAGGGGAAAAAAGCATTACGGCAACCATAACCCCAAGCAATGCAACCAATAAAAACGTTAGATGGACTTTGCAAAGTGGAGGGGATGCAGTAGCAACAATTGAGGGAACCGGACTTACTTGTATAATTACGCCAAGAGGAATTGGAAATGATGTAATAATTGCAACAACGGAGGATGGCAACAAAGTAGCCACATGTAATATTAACGTAACAAATTAAATGATATGGAAAGAATTTTTAATTGGGAGCAATGGCGTATTATTGCCATTTCCACGGTTAGCCCGTTATTTGGGTATTTAACCCCGACAAAAGGTTTTGTTTATGCGTTGGTAGTAATGTTTGCGTTCAATATTTGGGCGGGAATGAGGGCGGACGGCGTGGCGATTGTGCGATGCAAAAACTTTTCGTTCCGAAAATTTAAAAACGCATTGTGCGAATTGCTTTTGTATCTGTTTATTGTGGAGGCGATTTTTATCATTATGAAAAATTGCGGCGACGACCAAGCGGCAATTGTTGTTGTTAAATCGCTTACTTATGTGTTTATGTACGTGTATTTGCAAAATGCGTTCCGCAATCTTGTTATTGCGTACCCCCGGAATTTGGCGTTACGTATTATTTACCATGTTATCCGTTTGGAGTTTACAAGGGCGTTGCCTTCGTATTTGCAACCGATAATTGAAAGATTAGAAAAAGAATTTGGGGACGACCCCGACAAAAACAATAAAAAGAAAGGAGAAAACGAAAATGAGTAAAGTTGTAATTCTTGACAACGGACACGGAAAAGAAACAGCCGGAAAACGTTCCCCCAAATGGGGGGACGGTTCCCAATTGTTTGAATGGGAGTTTAACCGTGACATTGTACGCCGTATTGCGGCGATGTTAAAAGCCGATGGCGTAAAGTTTGAAATTTTGGTACCGGAGGAAACCGACGTATCATTGCCGGAACGTTGCCGACGTGCAAACGTTATCCATGCAGATTGCGGCAATAATGCCGTTTTGTTTAGCGTTCATGGGAACGCCGGAGGCGGCACCGGGTGGGAATGTTACACAAGCGTAGGACAAACGAAAGCGGATGCAATCGCAACCGTTCTTTGTAAGGAGGCGGAAAAAGAGTTTTCCCCGGATGGTTGGAAAATGCGTTTCGATTATTACGACGGCGACCCGGACAAAGAAAGCCAATTTTATATTCTGAAACATACGGTTTGCCCGACGGTATTATCCGAAAACTTTTTCTTTGATAATGAAAAGGATTGCCGTTTTATGTTATCCGACGCCGGGCGTGAACGTATCGCCAAAATTCATTATTTAACCATTAAAGAGATTTTGAAATGACAAAGCAGGAACAAAAAGAATACTTGCAAAAGTTCGTTGCAAGTCAAGTAACCCAAGCCGGGTTAAGTATTACGCCGTTGTTGGAGGCGATAATAAACGGGAATGATGATATTTTCGTTGTTACCGTTGAGGATAACGCCGAAAACACAAAGAAAGTAACCAACCCGCAGGAGGATATAAACAATTTCATTACGGCGGCAAATGCAGACCCATTGCACAACACGCCGAAAGTTTTCATTGATGGGGTTGTTTTGGCATTTACTCAAATTGAGGTATCAGATGACGAAATAAACGGATTAATCTTTGTTGATGGCGGCAAATACATTTTGACGTTAAGCACAACGGAGGAAAGCAGCCAATTAGTTTACACAGCTAACGAACCATGAAAAAGTATATTATAATTGCGGCAATTGCTTTGGCGGTTGCCGCCGTTGTCACTATATGGGTGCAACGTTCCCGGATAAATCAGTTAACCGGGGAAAGGGACAAATACAGAACCAACACGGAAACGTTATTGCAGGACGTTTCCCGGTACCAAACAAAAGATAGTTTGAACGCCGCAAAAGTTGGGGTTTTAGAACTGAAATTGTCGGAGTTTGAAAGATACCGGGCGAGCGATGCAGAACTAATAAAAACCCTGCAAACAAAGAACCGGGAATTGGAGGCGGTAACAACGGCGCAAATGGAAACAATAACCCAATTACGGGGAACCGTCCGGGACAGCATTGTTTATTTGCCCGGAGATACGACAACAACCGTTTTGAAATGCGTTGATATTTCCGACCCGTGGTTTTCCTTAAACGGATGCACGACCCCGGACGGAACGTTTACCGGAACATTTATAAACCGGGACAGCATTTTAATTGCGGCGACCGTACAATATAAACGTTTTTTGGGGTTCCTTTGGAAAACAAACAAAGTAAAGAACCGGGAAATTGACATTATCAGTAAAAACCCACATACAAAAATTATCGGGGTTGAATATATTGAGATTGAAAAATGATTATCTTTGTATCGCAATAAATATTTTATCCATAGAAAATAAAAAAAAGATTGTTTTGCAGGATTAAGCCGGGTTTTCCCGGCTTTTTTAGTTTTGCCCATTTTTAGCCCCGTAGCGGGCTTTTCTTTCCCGGATGGATAAATTACACGTTTCGCCCGAAAAAGTGGCTTAAATCGAAAATTCCGGGAAAATAACTATTTATGGAACCAAAAAGAAAAATTTTGCTTTGATTTGATAAAAACAAAAGATATTCTTTTGGTAATTAAAAATAAATACCTATCTTTGCAGTGTTGAAAAATCAATGACCGACCGGGCGGTTTCCCGGTAAATATTATGAGTTCGGAAAAAAGAAACAAATTAAGTGAGATTTTCAAATTGGCGTGGCAATTCGTAAAACGCAATGGTTACAAACTTTCAGAGGCTTTAAAATGTGCATGGTTAAACATGAAGCTAAAAGCCGAAATGAAAAAGCGAATAGTAAAATTCTATTTTCAGAAAATAGACGGTTCATTGCGTGAGGCATACGGAACCACAAACCCGGAAACAATTCCGGCAACAACCGGAACCAGGAAACCCGCCGACACGGTACAAACGTATTTCGATACAGAAAAGCAGGAATACAGATGTTTCAAAAAAGCTAATTTAATTCGTATTGTATAACCAACGCCGGGGATTTCCCCGGCATAATTATAAAAATTATGAGATTTGCATTAAGAAAGCAGGATAAAATAAAAGCAGTATTGGGCAATGAATATTTGGAAAACAATATTCTGCAAAGCCTAAATAAATACTTTGAAAACAGCGACAACGACCGGATATATTCAGACATTGAACCGGACGGGTACGTTACGGATTACGGCAACAAATACCCATTGTTGAGGATAAACGACGTTGCAAACAGCGACGCAATGTTAGAATTTGCCGTTATGGGGCAAATGTACGATGTATTGAATTTGTCTTATGTTGGTAGAATGAAAGGTTAAAATATGGACGTGATAATATTAATTTTCTTTGTATTATTAATTGCAACCCTATTATTGGGTATATGGCAAATAAAGAACCCTAAATTAAAAACCGCTGATGATTTAAGAGACGATTTGTGTTTATATTGTCCTTTGGATGATGACGAAAAAGGAACCCACGGCGTCCCAAATGGATATATAAGTTGTGAGGGGCGTTGTTGCCAAGAAGCGTATGAAATGTATATTGAGGAATGGACGGAATAACAAATTGTATGGAAAGTATAATAATAAAAGAAATTGAAATGATGTTGGAACTACCTTTGCACGAAAGACAAAAAGCGTATTTCCAAGACTTATTAAACGCTGCAAAGCCCGTTAAAATTGTTCCGGCGGCTGATGTATTGGAGGATTACGAATTGGACTACATACGGCACGTAATTAAGCCAAAGCCGAAAGAATGTTATCGAAATTCCCATTTACTTTGCGAGGCGTTCCCGGAACGGATTCTTTATTGTGAGGGAAAAACAAACGTCCCAATACCGATTGACCATGCGTTTAACAAGGTCGGCGACGCATATATTGACATAACATTTGAATTTGCGTTGCATGAAAACCCGTCAATATATGAGTACGTAACATTTGGCGAGTACGACGCAAAGACCATACGAAAAGCAGTATTGGAAACCGGATATTACGGCGAAATTTACAAATGGTTGTATTATCATAGTAAGAAATAAAAAGACCCCCGGCGTCATAAATCAATATGCACCGGGGGAATTTTACGCAGTAACCGAGAGCGATATTTGGTTGATGCGGTACACAAAAATATATTGTTTGCCGTAAATTGCAAAACAACCCGCAAAAATAAATTTGAAATAAAAGTATTTATCTTTGGTAATTAAAGAAATATTTGCACCTTTGCATTGAAGTTAAGCCCACGCACGGGGATAGTGCGAAATAATATGAATATCAGAAAAGAAAAAGAATTGAACATTTTGGCGAAAGCAGCCGGAAAGAAAGCAACAGAAGTTGAAACAATCATTGTAAATCAATTAATCCAAAAGGAAATGATACAAGACGACCCGGAATTTTGGGGATGCACTTTGTTTGATAGTATCGAACGTGACGTTCCGGTTTCTGATGTTGTCGGCATTATCAAAGCAACCGGAATTTCGGTTGTACGTTCCGAACATTTGGACGCATTTCTGAATTTGGTATTGGTCGGAAAAGGAGATTGCCCGGTATGTGGCGGCGAAATGGAAGTTACCGACGCCGATTATAAATGTTGCGGCGGCGATGGGTATTTAACCCCGTATGAATACGAACCGATATTTGAGGAAAAAACCTGCAAACATTGCGGGCATGTAGAGTAATAACCATAAAAATAAAACAATATGAAATTGAGAGTAAATGAAGCAATCGCCCGTTCCGAGGCGAACGGAAAAAAGGTATTGAAAAAGGATATTGCAGCCCGTTTATTTGAGGGTGCAAGCGAAAGCGCACAGCAGGTAAATATGACAAATCTTTGCAACGGTACAACGAAAAGAATATTGCCGGAATGGGTCGTGATAATTTGCAAAATGTGCGGTTGTTCCGCCGATTATTTATTTGGTTTGGAGGATTGAGGCAATGAAAAAGAAAGTAATTAAAGTTTTGGAAAAAGCGGAAAACGTAATTTATGCCGACAATTGGCAGTACGTCGCAATATATGCAGCAGTATTTTATCTAATAGCAGTAATTTTAATTTAAAACAATATGGGAGCGAAAAAAAAACAGCCGGAAACGGCAAAAGAAATGGTTGGCGCATTGCAGGGCGCAACAAATGCGATGGGAGATTTGGCAAAAGCAATGGGACAATTGCCCGCCGATACATTCCCGGAGATAAACGAGGAACAACAGATTGTCGCCGGATTGGATGCGGTCGAAATAGAACAACCCGCCGGGGCTTTTGAAATTGTTCCGGGAATGACCGTTGAGGAAATGACGGCAATGTTCTTTGATGGCGCATTAATCGAACCGCCGTATAAAGTATGGCAGTTAAACAGCAAAGGACACCGATATTATTACAAGTTTGACGACAACGGAAACACGGAATTTTATCCGTCAGTTACAACAATTTTGTCCCAAACAATGCCACAATCGCCGTTTCTGATAAAATGGATTGCCGACAAAGGTATTGACGAGGCGGAACGATACAAAGCAGAACGGGCGGCGTATGGTACATTTATGCACGCCCAATTTGAGGAACTTATAATTAACCGCTTTTATGATTTGGACGGACTGAAAGCCAAATTGAAAGATTATATTGATAACAACAAATTGCCCGCCGATTTCATTTATTACGCTGATGATTTCAAAAAGGATATATTGGCATTTGCGCAATTTATGTTGGATTATGACGTTAAGCCGTTAGCCGTGGAAATTGCTTTGGTACACCCCGTTTATAATTATGCCGGAATGATTGATTTCCCGTGTAATATGTTGGTAAAACCGGATTCCACAGAACGCATAAACGCAATTGTTGACTTTAAAAGCGGTCGCAAAGGATTTTATGAAGAAGCCGAAATTCAGTTGCATTTGTATTTGATGATGTGGAACGAGAATTTCCCGGATATTCCGATTGACCGTGTTTTCAATTTCAGCCCGAAAGATTGGAGAAAGAAACCGACATACAATTTGAAAGACCAAACCGACAGCCCGAACGCAAAGAAAATCCCGTATATTTTAGGATTGGCAGCAATTGAGGACGAAAAGCGGGATAATACATTTACGGCAGTTTCCGGGGAAATATTATTGGATAACAAACCGGATTTGACAAACAATATTGTATCGCTGACGTTGGCGGAACTTGTTAAAAGTAAAGCCCCGGCGGAAAAGAAAAAGCCGGAACCGGAAAAAGCCGTTACCGTTGAGGATTTGAAGAAAGACCCGGAACCCGAACCACAACCGGAACTGGAGGAAAAGAAAACCAAGACCGTAAAGAGAACCACACGAAAAACGGCAAAAACGGCGGAAAATAAGCCCGTCAAAGAAAAGAAAACCGCAAAACGTATAATTGCACCAAAAAAAGAAAAAGCGGCTAAAATCGAAGAAAAACAGCCTAAAAAGCCGGAAACCGTGACAAAGAAAGATTTGTTGAATACTGAAATTGATATATAAAAGCAAGGGGCGGAAAGCCCGCCCCCGTATCTTTTTCGCAACATGTGCGATAAGATGCAGCAAAAGTAATGATTTATTTTAAATTGCAGTTATGAAAGGACGTATAAATATAAATAGACCAACCCCCGGAATACAACGTGTTGTTTTGCCACGTGTAGGGTTTATCAAAGTAGGGTACAAGGAAAAGGCAGCAAACGGCAAAGAATACCCAAAAAGCGTTGATTATTTCATACCAACCGGAAAGTATGCAGGATTGTTTACGAAAGCATACGGCGAGAAACCGCAAACAATACAGATTGTTTTCCCCGACGACGACCCGGAAAAGGTTTGCAATGAAATGTACGAATACCGGGACGACGACGGGCGACGCATAGCATACGGCGACGGGGAAACGTTCTTTGTATGGAACGGGAAACAATATGCACAATACAGCACAAAAGATTATCCCGATTTAATGGCAGGCGTTGCGCAAAAACACCCAAACCGGGCTGTTAAGAATGGCGGCGACGGATGGATTGTAACGTTAACCGTAACTTTCATTATTCCGTTGGTGCGTGGCGTTGGCGGGGTTTGGCAGTTTACGACAAAGGGAACAGCGTCAACAATACCAAATATCCGTGATACATTCGACGCCATATTAGCAGAAAAGCAATTTGTAAAAGGAATTATCTTTGATATGAACGTACAATTTGCGGTTTCTCAAAAGCCCGGCGACCGTTCCCGTTATCCGGTCGTTACGATTGTTCCGAACGAAAGCGAGGGAAATTTGTTCAAGGTAAAAGAAGCATTTAAGCCCGTGCAGTTGGTGGAACAGAAATAAAACACTATATTTGTGGCATGAAATAAAATCGGTTGACCGCTACCAACCGACAAACATATTGCTAATTAATTAGCACGCCCCCGGTTTGATGCGTAGCGGCTCAAATTGTGGGGCTTATTTTTTTTATGAAATACACCGTTTTAATAAATCAGTATGCAGCCGTTACAAATGGCTTAAATTTAGATTTGATTGATTTGGCAATTTTCGATTTTATAAAAGACTTTGCCAATAGTTCAAGTTGTGTTAAGATGCAAACGCCGGAGGGCGTTTATTTTTGGATTTCGCATAAATTGGTATTGGAAGCAATGCCGTTGTTGAATATCAAAACAAATCAAGGTTTAATAAAGCGCATTGATAACCTAATTAATGCCGGGATTTTAAGAAAACACCCTAATTGCGACAAATACCGTCAAACATTATATAGCTTTGGCGAAAATTACGATTTGTTGGCGTTCGCAAACATGGATTTACAACCCACAACGAAAGTTGATAACCCACAACAAAAGTTGATGGCTACCCTAAACGAAAGTTTAGGGATAACCCTAAACGAAAGTTTAGGGTATAATATAAATAATACTGATAATACTAATAATGATAATAATATTGCGCCGCAAATAGATTTTGCGGCACCCGTTCCCGTTATAGAACAACCGGAGGAAAGCAAAGATAAAAAAACATTGTTCCGTAATTCTGAAATTTACAAGTTGGTAAAATTTGACGAAACCGGGGCGGGCGTTGATTATTCAGAGTTTGAAAAGAAATTTGCAACCCCGGAATTTGAAACGGTTGATTTGGTTTATTATTTCCATGCCGTCGCCGATTGGAGCGACCAAAAAAACATGAAACGCACAAAGAACGGTTGGTTGGCGACCGTGCGGAATTTTATCCGTGGCGATGTGGAACGCAACAAATTACATTTGAAACCGCAATTCCAACAAAGCAAATCCAAAATAAACGTATCTGATGCAGTCAAATTTTTAAATGATGATTTTTGATTATGGAAAATTTACCGGAAAAAGCAAATGTTCAAAATGTGGCGTTGGAAATATACAACCCAAAGCCCGGAACAAAAGCAATTGAGATTCGCCGTAAAATGGTACAATTGCCGGAGGTTGCAAAAGCATTAAACCCGGTTGAGAAATATATATTTGCGGCGTCAACGAAAACCCAAATATCAGAAATTGACGACGAAATGTTGGTTGCTAAATTGGCAAACATGCTCAAATATATAGCAATGGACGTTGGGTTTATAATTCCACAGATTACGGAGGATTGGCAATACATACAAGCCCGTACATTGGATATACTGAAAAGATATTATTCAAATTTCACGTTATCGGATATTAAATTGGCTTTTGAATTGGCGACGACCGGAGAGTTGGACGAATTTTTGCCGAAAGACAAACAAGGGAACCCGGATAAAAACCATTATCAGCAATTTAACGCCGAATATCTTTCAAAGATATTGAACGCATACAAACGAAAACAGAACGTCGTAATTGATAAAGCGTTTAAAGTATTGCCTGAACCAAAAGGCGAAATGACGCCGCAGCAAATACGGCAATTTGAGATACAAAGACAATGGCGGAACCGTTATATTTTCCTTTGCTACAAATACACCGGGAAATTAATATTGGGGCTAACTGATGATATGTTTTTGTATGAATGGTTGCAAAAATGCGGGTTGGCTGATGATGTACAAGTTAAAGAGGACGACCGCAAAGAAGCGTTTGCCCGGTATATGCAGCGTGTAGCCCGTGGAATGATAAACCAATATACGGCGTTTCAAGTTCGCCGAAAAGGAACCGAAAGCCCGGAAATTGATTTTACGGCGTTTGAAGTTGCCCGGAAAAAGGAGATTATAAAAGCATTTGACCGGATGATTGCCGAGGAAATGCAAGTTGATAACTATTTGTATATATAATAAAAATATGGAATTTAATAATATAATAACAAAAGATTTTTTAGAAAATAGTCTTCCCGACAAATGTGCGAATTTAATAATTGCAGACCCACCATATTATAAAACGAAGGGAAGTTTTGATTTTATATTTAAGGATTTTGATGAGTATTTGTTGAATGTAGAGAAATGGGCTTATGAATGTGAAAGATTATTAGCTGATAATGGTAGCCTATTATGGTATGGAAGTTCTAAAAACATTGCATATTCTCAAATTATATTAGATAAGCATTTTACGCTTATAAATAATATTGTATGGTATAAGGGAAAAAATTTTATGGGATTAAATAAGTCTAAAGAATTAAGAAGTTTTGCGCCATGTACAGAAAGAATATTATTTTATGGGAAAAAGGATATTGATAAAACCGGATTGGAATTAATAAAAAATGATAATATGCTATTTCTACCAATAAGAAAATATATAGACGAGGAAAGAAAAAAAATACCTTATTCTTTAATACAATTAAATAAAATGATATTTGGTTATGATAACGGGAAAGATGGAGTTGCGGGGAATAAGTTGAGCCCGTTTAAAAAAAATTGGCAGTTCCCGGACGAAGAAAACTATAATAAAATACGGAATTGGTGTAAAAATATGAATATTAATGCTTTCAAAATTAAATATGAAGACTTGCGAAAAGAATATGAAGACTTGCGAAAAGAATATGAAGACTTGCGTAGACCGTTTAATAATAAATATGAATTAAGTGAAGTTTTAATTTATGACAATGAACAACAAAAAAGCAAAAAGTACAATCACGAAACCGTTAAACCGGGAAAAATGACATTTGAATTAATAGAGACTCTGACAAGAATAGGTGAATTGGTTGTTGTTCCCTTTTGTGGTTCCGGTACAGAATGTGCTATGGCAAAAAAAGCAGGAAGGAAATATATAGGTTATGATATAAATCCTAATTATGTAGCAATAGCAAATGATAGATGTAGTAAAATAAATGATTTATTTATAAATAATATATGAAAATAGATTGCATAGTAGGAATTGACCCCGGAACAAGTAACGGCGGTATTGTAACATGGCGACCAAACCAAAATATCAAAGCAATAAAAATGCCAAAGGATTTAACAGAATTGCGTAATTATTTGGAGTATCTGAAAAGCATTTGTTCGCCGATTGTATTTTTGGAAAAATTAAGCGTTCGCCCGGATGATATTACACCGGGTGCCGATGGCGTCAATATGGGAAAGTTGTACAGAATACAAAAAATGCTTGCAAATTTTGAACAGCTAAAAGCGACAATTGCGGTTTGCGATATTCCGTTTGTCATGGTACACCCTATGAAATGGCAAAACGAATTGAAGTTGCGAGCAAAGACGACCCGAAAAAAAGAAGAAAAGAACGAGAGAAAACGCAGATACAAAGAAGTTGCCGGGAATTTGTACCCGGAATTGGAACCGACATTGTGGAACGCCGACGCCACGTTGATAATGCACTTTGGACGATACATTTTGCGCAACAACCCCGGTTGGGTGCGTCAGAATTTACCAAGCAATATGCACGAACGTTTATTTTAGCCCCGTAGAGCTATTTTAATTTAAAAATGGATAAAATGTACATGGAAGAAGAAAAAGCCCCGCAAATCGAAAATCCGGGAAAAATAACGTTGGAAGAGTTCGCCGAGTTAGTCCGGCAGATGCGTCATAATCAACGCCGATATTTTGCGCAACGTCGCCCGGAAATATTAGCGACCTGCAAGAAATTGGAAAGCGAAGTTGATGAAGTTATTGCAAAGGTATTTGATAAACAATTTAGGATGTTTTAAGGTATGCCCGGCATGTAATATTTCCGGGCTTCTTTGTTTTTTTGAAAAATAAAAAGAAAATCTTTTTGCGGTTAAAGAAATATACGTATATTTGCAGTGTTAAACAATGAAAGACCCCACAGCCTAACCAAAATGCAAATAGGTTGTTGAAAAATTAAGTTTGTAAGAGTAGAAAGTAAGCAACGGTATCTACAAAGGGTTAAATGATGGTTCGGTAACCGATTAAATGAAGCTATAAAGCCAAAATCTTTCAGAGTATGACAAACACCGACCGGGCGGGTTCCCGGAAAGTAAACATTTTATTATGAAAACGACGATTTACGATTTTGATTTTGAGATTGCCGGACACGGATATTACAAAGTAACTTACAAGTCCCCTAAAACGGGTAAAAGATGGACGACAACAACAAACAATATGCCTTTGATTGATGCTACCAAGAACGCAGAAGAACCGAAACGTAAGGATTTGGAAGAACTTAAAAGGATTTGTAAAGATGGGAAAATTTGTTGATGAATTAGGAGCAACCCGGCACGCAATGAGCGACAAAGAGTTGAACGAATTATACAAGCGTTTGGAAAATTTCATTGCTGATTGCACCATTGAAGAAGCAAAAGAAAACCGGGACGCATTTGTTAAGGTGGAAACATTGATACACCAAAGAATAAGAGAAAACAAAAAATAATATTAATCAGCCGGGGGAAACCCCGGCACAAACCGAGGGCGAAAATGAAAGCGAAAAATGTAAATTTAAACACGT
>OOAD01000254.1_pt1 | contig 41994 bp, 54 predicted proteins | sample 1671151 | NCBI WGS metagenome assembly OOAD01 (sample SAMN06348127, study PRJEB24527) | human gut metagenome | biome: human gut; feature: ankylosing spondylitis patient; material: feces | host: Homo sapiens | place: China | collected 2015-10
CAGAAGCTCTTGTCTTATAGAGATAAATCTGAGGATCTTAAGGAGTACATTGGTAACCTCACTCATTGGGAACAAGGTATTCGTACTGATGAGGGATTTAAGCAGAGACTGAATAGCCCTGCTAAGAATACTCTCTTTGATGAAGTAGAGGGCCTTAGGGTTGAAACAGATAGCCTCATGAATACCCTTCCTCATGATGTACAGAAGTTATCCAACAGGTACGGAAGAGAGGAGACTAATGAGTTTCTTTATGACAAGATTGGTGGCTATGATGTCTCTAAGAATCCACTTAGTAAAGATCCTGAAGCTGTAGCACTGGCCGATAGAATCTCAGATACCTATAGACACCGTGGCCTTAAGCTGCATCGTCTTGGTCTAGTTGATGCTGCCTATAGAATTGGTAAGTATGTTCCAGTAGTTATTGACAAATGGAAGATGCATGACTTCCTGCTTAGAGTAGGTGGAGATGAGCAGGCAGGTATCTATCTTCAGAGTTACCTCTATACAGGCGTAACTCGTTCCGCAGAAAGGCTTGCAGAGTTCCGTAGGATTTGGAAAGAGGAACTACAGGCTCAGGCAGAGAAGGAAGCTAAGAAAGCCGAAGCTCAGGGACTTGAAGTAAACAAAGTAAAGCTTACTCCTGAGGAAGAAGATATTCAATTCAATGCGTGGCTCTGGGATGAAGCTAGAAAGGCAGGATATGGATATAGAGATCAGAATCACTCTGGTCACTCTGTAGACAACTTTAGTGATGATGCTAGAGACTTCTCTTTTCAGAAACGAAGGATGCCTTGGGATACCTCTTATAAAGATCATTCTGGCTTCTCTCTGAATAAACTCAGAGGAGATATTGTTGATGTCTCTGGCAGATACTTTAATCGTACTGCGGGGTTACTTGCAGAGAAACGAGTATACAACAGAGACTTCTCAGAGGGGCTTGAGCATATCAATAAGATGGCTGATGACTATTGGGTAAAGAATACCAATAGACGTCCTGAGGGTGAGGATGAACTTCGTGAGGCTCTTAATGTCATGCATAGGCGTGCCTATGGTATGGCTATTAATCCCAACAGAGCTAACTTCACTACTGGGGATGCTCTTGCAGATATCATGAAGCAGTTAGCTTTCTCCTCCTTTGGTACTCTCATGGGTATCCTTAACTACGGTGAAGTTGGAGCAGCATTTCAGGCATATGGTGCAGGTGCTCTCATTAGAATGATCCCAGGGGTACATGAGACTGTCCAAAGATGGGGCAACGGTTTATTCACTAAGAATGATATTACCGCTATTAAGGATCACCTTATTGGCAGAGAACTTTATGATACCTTAGATGCCGCAGAGATCATGAGGCGTAACGCAGAGAAATATCGTAACATTAATCCCTATATGGCTAAGGCTGTAGGGATCTTTAATGTTATTGCAGACTACTCCCCTGCTGCTCAGATTCAGAGGTACACTAATAACACTATCATTGATACAGTCGTTAGTTGCTTCCTTGGGGAGTTCATGCAGAAGGCTTATGGGCGTACTGCGGCTCACAGAGGATTCCTTAGAGATATTGATCTTAAGAGAGTAGGGATTACTAAAGCTGATCTTGATTATACCCTAATGGCTAGCAAGAGATTCTTTAGGTACGATGAGACAGCTAAGACACCTATGCTCAAGAAAGGTACACGATTGGCTGACTTCAGAGATGACGATAAAGCTATGAGTGTATTGCGTAAGCTCACTAACTACGCTATTGAGGAGACCCTTCAGAGACGCAAATTAGATGATGTCTTTACGTGGCAGGTAGCTAATAATCCTGTAGTGTCTATGGCTCTCCAGTTTAAGACCTTCTCAGTGCAGTCCTATAATAAGCGTTTCGTTAAACTAATGAATCGCTGGGAAGAAGAGGGCAACCTTGCTGCATTGAATAGCTATCTCACCTCTAGTGCTCTTACAGGTGCAATTACGTTAGCTCAGGTTAACCTTAGAGCCTTGGGTATGGAGGATGAAGCTAAAGAGCAGTACCTTCAGAACACCTTAGGTATTGGCTCTATAGATGACTTGAGTGACCCTGATGCACTTACTACATTCTTGATGCAGGCATTCTTTAATAGAAATCCCTATACAGCATCTATGGCTCTTGCATTGAATTCTGTAGGTATTGGTACATCAGCTAAGACTACAGCTCAAACTAGAGATACCTTAGGTGAAGATTCTAACTACATCAAGTGGAATGGTATCGCTAATACTGTCTTAGATATGTTCCCTGCATTGCGCTATGGCGAATCTCTTGCCTTTGGTGGCTTGGGTACATACAGCAGAATTCAGGATATGATTCTTAATGATTCTACCTATAAGGATCGAAGGGATATCGCTAGGTATATCAAGAGGTCTACATCAACTATCCCAAATATACCGGGGATAACTAATGCAATTAAGTCCTTCGTTAATGACGATCTAGAGGACTACAAATATGGATATTAATATTTAATGGCTTCCACTATTATCATCTATGAGGGGGACGGTACTAGAACTGACTTTACAGTTCCCTTTGATTATCTAAAGAAGTCTTTCGTTACTGTACGATTAGGCACTGGCACTACTCTTACTGGGGGTGACTATGGTGACACTGGCAGTGACTATTACTTCCTAGATAAAACTACGATTAGACTTAAGGTAGCTCCTGCATCAGGAGAATCCTTAACAATCCGAAGATATACCTCAGCTACTGAACGAGTAGTCACCTTTAAGGATGCCTCCATTCTTAAGGCTACTGACTTGGATACGTCTCAGGTGCAGGCATTTCATATCGCTGAAGAGGGTCGAGATATCCTTGAGGATTCCCTTAGTGTCAACCGAGAGGGAAACTGGGACGCTAAGGGTAAACGTATCATCAATGTGGGCGCTGCAGTAAGTGATGGTGATGCGATGACCTATGGCATCTACAAAGCTGATGCATTAGGTGCCCTTCACTCAAAGATTGCCGCAGAGAAAGCTAGAGACAGAGCTGTTGAAGCTGAGACTAACTCTAAGAAGTCCGAAGAGAATGCTAAGCTGTCTGAGACAAAGGCTAAGACTTCTGAAGAGAATGCTGTAAGTGCCTCTGCTCATGCTGATGAAGTAAGGACTGAGAATAGAGCTATCATTAAGGAAGCTAGAGAGATCATTGCAGAGGATCGGGTTCTCCATAAGGAAACCAAAGATAACACTGCAATCACTGTAGCAAGAGCTGATGAGGCTGTCCTTAGTGCTAAGAACGCCAAGGACTCTGAAGTTAATGCTAAGAAATCCGAAGAGGCAGTTACTTCAGTAGCTAATGTCATTGTCCCGATTGCTCCTGAGATTAAGGTAGTAGCTGATAACATTGATAGTGTTGTTACTGACTCAAATAGTATTGGCAACATTAACATTGTAGGTAACGACCTTACAGGGTCTCTTTCAGATACTCTCTATGATGACTATGGTGACTTAGGGAACCCAAGTGCTCCCTTACCGACAATCACTGGTGGTAACATCAAGGTTGTTGCAGACAACATTGAGTCAGTCCGTACTGTTGCAGGCTTAGTTCCTGACTTTGAGACGGTTATTGAGTCAGTTAACACTGTCACTAGTCTTACCACAAGAGCTGAGAAGGCATCTAAGAGTGCTGAAACAAGTGCTACTAATGCTGGTGCCTCTGCGACTAACGCTCAGGCATCTAAGGTGAGTGCATCAGGTAGTGCTAGTCTTGCTAAGGACTGGGCTAACAAGATGGATGGCACTGTTGATGATACTGAGTATTCTGCTAAGTATTATGCCAACAAGGCTAAGACTGATGGTGGTCAGGCGGTCAATCAGGCTGTTGCCTCAGCTGTCAAGCAGGTGACTGATGAGGGTACTAAGCAGGTTAACTTAGCTAAGGCTGAAGTAACTAAGGCTACTGAGCAGGCCAATATTGCTAAGCAACAGACTACCTTGGTTACTGCTGAAGGCAACAAACAGGTAACTATAGTTACTGATGCAGGTACTAGCTCTGTAAAGAAGGTGACTGATGCTGAAGCTACCTCTGTGCAGTCCGTACAGGCTGAAGGTACTAAGCAGGTTAACTTAGCTAAAGCTGAAGTAACTAAGGCTACTGCTCAGGCTACCATTGCTACTACTAAGGCTTCTGAAGCTGAAGCTAGTGCAACATCTGCTAGTACATCAGCTGGTCAAGCAGATGCTAGTGCAAAGAGTTCTGCTAAGAGTGCTGAGTCAGCTACCACACAGGCTACTGCAAGTGCTAACTCAGCTAAGGCGGCTAAGCTCTCTGAAGACACTGCGGCTACCCATAAGGAATCTGCTAGTAGCTCTGCAAATAAGGCTAAGGCTTCTGAAGATGAAGCTAAGAAACAGGCTGATCTCGCTAAGGGTTATGCCGACCAAGCCGCTAGTGGCCAGATTAACTCTGACTGGGCTGAGACTGACAGTACGTCTAAGGCGTTTATCAAGAACAAGCCTACGCTTGGTACGTTGGCTAGTAAGAACAGTATCGCGTACACTGAGGTTACGGGTACTCCTGATCTCTCCGTGTATGTTCTTGGTAGCACTCTTACTGCTGAACTAGCTAAGAAAGCTAACCTCTCGCATACGCACACTACGACACAGATTACGGATCTTACTACGACACTAGCCCCTTACGCAAAGACTACTGATGTGAACAGTAAACTCAGTGCTAAAGCTGATACGACTACTGTTAATGCAGGTCTTGCTAAGAAGTTGGATATTACGACCTTTAATGGTTTCATTGATTATGGAGATTTAGGTTCTTAATATGGCTATTAAGGAACGAAAACAAATTACGGGCACTGAAGCCCAAATCAAGGGCTATGCAGGACACAATGGTGTCCTAGCGTATGCTACTGACACTAAGCATCTGCATGTTCTTAGTGGTACTGCAGGGACGACTACTAAGCTCGCTAATATGTCTGACATCCCTGCTCCTATGGATATCTCTGGTAAAGCTGATAAGACGTATGTGGATACTGAGCTTGCTAAGAAGCAGACTAAGGGGGATTACGCTACTAACACTGCTCTTACTGAAGGTCTCAAAAAAAAGGAAAACGCAGGTGTATGCCTTCCGTTGACTGGTGGTGTTCTGACCGGGCCTCTCTATCTGGCTGAAACAAATCATATTTGGGCAGTTGGAGATGAATTGTATAAAGGATTGGAGTTAGGAGGTGGTAGCACTTTTGAGAACGGTGCCTCTTTATTTTTGAGGAACAACAATGCTACAGGGACTCAAGAATCAGGTCAGTGGGGTTTGGCTGCCCATAAGGTAGGATCAGATGAAGAAGGTCTTCTTAGAGGTAGTACTGATAATATATGGTTTAATGGTAAAGTAGTAGAAAGAGCCGATGGGTTCTATACGACACAGTTTACGGGTGGCTTCTGTGCTGTACACAGATATGTTACAGGTCTTCAGATAGTCACCGCAGCCATTACAATTCCTTTTAATAAGAAAGTAGTAACCCTTACGTTTACAAAACCCTTTATCAATAATACATATTCTATTACGGCTAATAAACAAACATATCCTAGCAACGTAGATATTGCATGGGATTCACCTACTGCTACTGGCGTTAGTTTCTATAGAAGAACTTACGAAGGAGATTATGACTTTGAATCACACATTACGTGTGCTTTTATTGGAAGATGGTTATGATTGGTACTAAATTTTATAAACCCCTTGAGGAAGACTTCATCCTCGGAGAATATGGATCTACGTCACCTAACAATTCTCCTAACACTTTCTCAAAGTATTCTGAGCTTGCCCAATGGTGTAACTCTAACAACGCTATGATTGTAGATAGAGGCGACTACTATGAAGCAGTCTCTATCCCTGCCCCTACTGAGGAAGAATTAGCTAGAGATGTTAGGGACACTAGAAATGCCAAGCTGTCAAAAACAGACTACCTTGTAGCTTCTGATTATCCTATCTCTGAAAAGAATCTTGCTGAAATTAAAATATACAGACAGGCTCTTAGGGATATTACTGAACAAGCAGGGTTTCCGGAAAGCGTGATCTGGCCTGATGTGCCTAGGTTCTTTTGTAAGGCATCTGAGGGTTTAGGTCTCGCTAAGATCGGTCTTTAATCTATACTAAGGTATTCTTTTGGTAACTATGGATACCTTAGCTTTATCTAATTAAGTTACTACATAACTCTAGGTAAATCCTAGAAAGGAGATATATTATGGCAGAATTTGCTTCTAAGGGTGTTGCAGGCTCAGGTCTCGGTCTTGGTATCGCAGGTACGGCCCTTGGTCTCCTCAATAACGGAGGTAACGGCGGTGGTGTCCTTGGTGGTCTCTTTGGTAACAACAATCAGGCTACCATCTCTGCTCTTTAGGCTGAGAACTCTCAGTTGAAGGCTGAGAACTACTCCGACAAGAATGCCAAAGAAGTCTATATGCAGTCTTTGACTGACAACCGTAGACTTCGTGATGAAACCTTTGCTTACCTCAAGCCTCTTGCCGATGAATCCGCGAACAACCGTGTTGAACTCGCTAAACTTCAGGCTGAGCTTAAGTGTTGCTGTGAGAAGCAGGAGTTGCGTGAGCAGATTGTTCTTGGCAAGGTCAATGAACTTGCTCTGACGACTCAGGCAAAGTTTGGTTGTCTTGATGGTACCATTGCCAACATGATGGGTACTCTTGGTAAGATCACGGATACCATTGTGCCTATGAGTGCAATCTGCCCAACTCCTATGGCTAAGTACAATTCGTGGACTGCTCCTACGAATACTCCTGCTACTGGAGCATAATAATTCCTTATGAAAATCAGTTTGAGTAAAATCTCTCAGGTTCTCCCTGAGTTCGTTGATACTCGACTGATGCCCAGTGCTCCCTCTACGATGAAATGGATTCTTGGAGGGAGTACGTTCTTGATTCTGCATCAGGCGGATACCCTCATCGGTAAGTATCTGCCTATGCTGAAACAGGTAGGTATCGTCGATGAGAACAACAAGGTAGACATCGATGTTGCCAAGGGATTCATCAACAGTGCATTCGATAAGAGTGGCACTGTGGAATACCTTGGGTTCAAGTTCGATAAATCAGATGGTGAAGCACTAATTAATATTATGGAGAAATACAAAGATGATTGACACTAAATGGGAAGATAATGTTTTTATGATGGCTAAGCATAAACTTCTTGAAGCTATTGAGAAGCGTAACAAGGAATCTTACCATACTGAGGGAGACATCCGAGCCTATAAGGATGCCCTAAAGGCTTTGTACTATCTCATTAGCATTGAGAAGAGCAAGTAATTCGGGTGTTTCAGTAGTCCTAAAGGATTTACGCACAGTAATTAACGGAGGACTACTGATTCTATCTAACAGACTAAGTAAATGAATATACAAGTTTATTGGGATGGCAATGTAGGTGCCTGTGAGTATGAGAACCGTAAGGCATTCTTTACAACGAAACCCGACATTCCTACAGTTACCTTTGATGTCCTCGTATATAGCGAAGACAACAGCGTAACGAAGAAGATTTATGCTAATATTACTAGTGAACTTACTTCTGAGGAAGTTACTGCCATAAAGCAGTTTGCTAAGGCACAGTTCACGGATAAGAGCAACACTAATTAAATAACTAAATACACTATGGAACATGAAGATTATTAAGAAAGACGGTACTGTAGAAGGTTGGAACGGAGAGAAGATCAAAGAAGCTGTCTATAAGGCGGCTGCTAGAGTGAATCAATATGTGGAGCCTGATGTTCTTAACAAACTGGTTGAGAAAGTTCACTCTTGTTTAATTATTGATAGAGATGCCCCAACTAAAGACCTTCATAAGGAAGTAATTCATTACTTGAAGTACTTTGGGTTGACTGATGTAGCGAATTCATATCAAGAATATAGAGACTATAAGAATACTTATGCTAAATCATTTGAGAAAGTTAAAGATGAAGCTGATAACGTGCTTCTACTTGGGGACAGAGAGAATGCTAACTTCGATAGCTCTCTGGTGTCAACAAAAGGCTCGCTCATTAAGGGATACCTTACAAAAGAGCTCTATCGACAATTCTATCTTAGCAAGGAAGAAAAAGAGTTAACTAAGCGTGGCGATATCTACATTCACGATATGCGAGATATGCTCATGGGTTCTGTCAATTGCTGCCTGTTTGATATTGGGAATGTCCTTAGGGGTGGCTTTAGTATGTCCAATGTTGACTACACGGAACCTACGAGTGTCTTAAGTGCTCTTCAGGTAATTGGAGATATCACCTTAGTTGCTACAGCTCAACAGTTTGGCGGATTCTCGCTAAGTCAGCTTGATATGGTTCTTCTTCCATATTGTGAAAAGACTTTGAAGAAAGCCTATAAGCATGCAAAACATTGCTTCCCTGATTCTGATCCTTCTAGTTGGGATCTCTATGCTAGACGTGTACTTAAGGATGAACTTAAGCAGGGCTTCCAGTCTCTTGAGTTGAAGCTTAATACTGTCCCTTGCTCACGAGGAGACTTTGCATTCACTACTATTTCCTTTGGTTGCTGGAATGCTCCTCAATGGCTTGGTCGTTACTTGAATGATACAGACCTTTGGATTCTTAAGGAAATCTGCAGTGCTATCCTTAATACCCGTATGAATGGGCATGGGGAGAATCATAAACCTGTAGTGTTCCCTAAGCTTGTCTACTTGTATGTAGAAGATTCTGTACGTTTCATTAAGGAAGCTCATGAGATCTTTGATTTAGCCATTAAGTGCTCCAGTAAGTGCATGTATCCTGATTTCCTTAGTTTGACTGGGGATTGGGTTAACAATGCTGTAGCTAAGCAGTATCTAAAGAATGGGCAAGTAGTGACCCCGATGGGCTGCAGAGCTTATCTCAGTCCTTGGAAGGATCCTGAGACTAACCAATGGATCACTAATGGTCGATGTAACATTGGGGCGGTGTCTCTTAATCTTCCCCTTATTTTGGCTTATTCTCAAAAGAATAACGTAGACTTCTTCAATGTCCTTGATGTACGACTTGAGACTATCCGTAATTTCTTTAAGAAACGCTATGATCTCATTAGACACACTAAGGCTTGCACCAATCCGATGGCATTCATGCAGGGGGGTTTCTATAAGGGGAACCTTAAGGCAGACGATGAGATTGGTGATTTGGTTAACTACATGACCGCTTCCTTTGGTGTCACTGCTTTGAATGAACTTAATATTCTTGCTACGGGTAAGACACTCTATCAGGATCCTTGGTATGCCCGAACTGTACTGAAACATATTAACGATAAGGTAGAGCAGTTCAAGAAAGAAGATGGCTATCTCTATGCTGTCTATGGTACGCCTGCAGAGAACCTTTGTGGGGTTCAAGCTAAGCAATATGCTGATTACACAGGTGACCATCAGTTTGGAGAGTACTTCACTAACAGCTTCCATATGCATGTCAATGAAAACATCACTCCCTTTGAGAAGCAGGATGCTGAATACAAGATGTTCCATATGTGCAACGGAGGACACATTGTCTATAATCGAGTGACTAACCCTGAGAACCTTCAGGCACTTAAGGCACTGATCTTACGAGGTATGGAGAAAGGGTTCTATCAAGGTATTAACTTTGACAGTGCCTATTGTGAGGACTGCGGTAAGCATTCAACTAATGTCATGAATAAGTGTCCACATTGTGGATCTACTAACTTGTCTGTCATTAGTCGTGTTTGCGGATACCTAGGGTACACTAAAGCTAATGGCAGTACTCGTATGAACGATGCTAAGTTAGCTGAAATTAAAGACAGAGTATCAATGTAACGATGAACTACGCTAAGATAGATACCTGTAGTATGACTAATGGGGATGGCATGGGGGTAGACCTGTTTGTCTCAGGATGCTCCTTATGCTGCCGAGGGTGCTTCAACAAGAAAGCTCAGGATCCCCAATATGGTCAAGAGTTCACTGAAGATACTCTAGACACCCTCCTAGATGCTCTTAAATCGCCCTATATTGAACGATTGAGTATCCTAGGTGGTGACCCCTTAGAGCCCTATAACAAACACGCTGTAGAGCAAATCCTGAAGCGTGTGAGGGATGTCTATGGGGACACTAAGAGAATCTGGTTATGGACAGGACGTACCTATGAGGATATCAAAGATGAACCCATCTTGGATTATGTTGATGTTCTCATTGATGGCAAATTTGAATTAGATAAAAAGGAAAAACATGAATACCACGGCTCAAGCAATCAGCGAGTCTTTAGAATATTCAACGGAGGGTCTTGCGGACACTATGCAAGTATTGTTCGACAAGGCTCACCCTTCAGGGACGAACGGAAAGCTCTATCTTAAGCTCATCCTTGAGGAGTTTGAAGAATGGGCAGAGGAAGCTTCAGATTGCCCAGAGGACTTCAAAGAACTCTGTGATCTTATCTGGGTTTGCATCATGTATGCTATTGAACATAAGTATCCTCTTGAGTTAGGCATGAAGGCTCTTGCAGAGGAATTCATGAGCAAGATGGTTGATGACAATGGCAACCTTTGTCCTACCTATAGAGCTGATGGAAAGTTACTTAAAGGAGCACACTTTAAGAAAGCTGACTTTAGGAGTCTCTTAGGTGTGAACTAATGAGATTCCTAGATATAGAACCTACAGTAGAGGATGGGGGCTCCATAGCAAAGGATATTATTAATATGTCTCCCCCTATAGCTGTCACTGGGGTTACCGTATTAGGGGTAGCCCTAAGTGATTGGGTCTACATAGGTACCATTGTGTACACTATAGTAGGCATTATAACAATGATAAAGAAGCACTGGGTAGCTCCATACCTAGCTGCTAGGAGAGTGAGAATCAATGAAGAACAAAGAACCATTAGACAGAGAGAGCTTGCTGAGCTTGATTCAGGACAACATGTTGGAGAACATGCTGAACGACCTTAAAGACCCAGAGAAACGTAACCCTCAGCTATACAATGCGATTATCAAGGAGCTGCAGAGAAATGGCATCAATTGTGTCCCTAAAGCCGGTGAAGATGGAGACAATGCATTAGCATCCTTACTGAAGGCTACTAAGGAGAACTTTGAGTTAGACTATGGAGCTAATGGCCTTGTCAACTAAAGCATTGGTTCCATACTTTAACAGTTTTCCACTGTTCTGTAGCTTAGTTTGGCAGACAATCGGGTTGCCACAGACTACACCTATTCAGGTAGATATTGCTAAGACACTGCAGCATCCCCCCAATGATCGATTCATTCTTATGGGGTTCCGTGGTGTAGCTAAGAGTTTCATTACATGTGCCTATGTTGTATGGTGCCTATGGAAGAACCCTCAGCTCAAGATTATGGTTGTCTCAGCTAATAAAGAAAGAGCTGATGCAAACGCTACCTTTATTAAGAAGATCATTAATGAGCTGCCATTCTTAGAGCACCTAAAGGCACGAGAGGGGCAACGGGATACTCAGAATCTCTTTGACGTTGGCCCGAGTAAACCCGATCATAGCCCCTCAGTTAAATCCGTAGGTATCAAAGGACAGCTTACAGGTTCTCGTGCAGATATCATTGTTAGTGATGACGTAGAGGTACCGAGCAACAGTTTCACTCAGGTATTGAGAGATCAGCTATTTGAGTTGGTGAAGGAGTTTGACGCTGTTATCAAACCTAATGGCACCATCATTTACCTTGGTACCCCTCAGAATGAAATGTCTCTCTATAATGAACTTCAGGAAAGAGGGTACACTGCTATTATCTACCCTGCAAGATATCCTTATGATGAGACCCAGAGAGCTAACTATGGTACACGCCTAGCTAAGTTCATTGCAGACAAGTATGACAGTGATCCTGAGAAGTACGCAGGTAAGCCTACAGATCCCCTTAGATTCAATGAAGAGGATCTACAGAAACGAGAGCTGTCCTATAGAAGAGCTGGGTTCCTGCTGCAGTTCATGCTAGACACTAGCTTATCTGATGCTGATAAGTATCCATTGAGACTTAGAGATCTCATTGTGGGTACCTTCAGTACAGATGAGGCACCTATGAAACTAACGTGGATGCCTGACCCTGCTCGTAAGGTCTCACTACAGGAAATCCCAAAGGTAATGGGATTAAAGGGAGATGCTTATTATATGTGCCATACAGCTTCCCCAGAGATGGAGAAGTATTCCTATAAGATGATGTGTGTTGATCCGTCTGGCAGGGGACGTGATGAGACGGGATATTGTGTACTCTATTATCTCAATGGATATATCTACGTAATGGAAGCAGGAGGTCTACTAGGGGGATACTCTGATGTAGTCCTAAATAAGCTAGCTAATACTGCTAAGAAGTGGAAGGTTAATGAGGTAGTCATTGAAGGTAACTTCGGTAAACAACATTGCCGAAATAAAACCCATTAAATTCGGTGAAACTCCCTATGGGACGATACCGAGCCAAGCCTAGAAATAGGAAGGTGTAGAGACTAATTGTAAGATCAAGTGATCTGAAAAAGTGGGGACAATAGCTATAATAACAATAAGATGCACGAATACAAGTATCACATAATATACAAGACAACAAACCTAATAAACGGTAAGATTTACGTAGGGATGCACTCTACGGATAATCTTAATGATGGATACTTAGGTAGTGGTTGGATACTAAAGCAAGCCATTAAGAAGTACGGTAAAGAGAACTTTAAAAGAGAAGTTCTATTAGTTCTGTCGAACAGAAAAGAAGCTAGAGAAGTAGAGGCTTTACTGGTAGATACAGAGTTTATTGCTAGACCTAATACTTATAACCTTCAAGAAGGAGGTATGGGTGTAGAGAACCAGTGGGGTGAGAATAATCCAGCTTATGGTAAAGTTGCCAATAATGCTAAAGGTGTACTATCAGAGCACCTTGATGGTAGACAACTTAAGTTTAATTCGATACAAGAATGTGCAGATACTCTAGGATTTGCTAGAGGTAATATAAGAAACCTCCTCTATAAGGGTATTCGTGGTAGAAGAGGTTGGAAGATTAGCTATTGTTAAGATATAGTCCGATCTATACAGCAATGTATAGCCCCAAGGCATAAGCGTAACGAACTTATGTAAACATAATGGATGGCATGTACCTCAAGCTCTTTGAGCCTGTCCTTAGGAAGGTCTATAAGGAATGCGGTACTAAAGAAGTTAAGTCAACAGGACAGAAAGAAGTACGCATCATAGATACCCTAGAGCCTGTCCTAGGTAACCATAAGATGATAGTTACCCCTGAGTGCATCAACAGGGATATCGATAGTGTCCCTGAAGGTGACTACAAGTATGCACTATTCTATCAGATGACTAGGATTACCTCAGACAGAGGATCACTAGTTCACGATGATAGATTGGATGCCTTAGCTATAGGTGTCAAGTATTTAGTAGATTTCATGGGAATTGATGCTGATGAAGGAATAAATGAAGTAACTTCAGAATGGCTAGAGGAATCTTTGGAAGCCTTTCATGGGTTTATTACAAGAAAAATAGGAATAAATACAATTACAGAAAATGTAAGAGAATCAGGTACTTCCAAGGGATTCAATAAATACAAATATTCAGAGGGATACAAGTTTACAAGATAAAATCATCCCTATAAGGGTGAAGTGACTACTCCGAATAAAATCTCCACTCCCAGAAGGGGCCAGAAAAAGGTATATATAAGATATCTACCTGACTACCTCCTGACAAAAAATAAGAAAATAATAATTAAAAAAATAATGGGGTTACCTATAGACCCTTTGAGATATTCTAAAGGGGCCCATAAAGACTGACTTTAGATTTTTCTTTATGTTCCCTTTTAGTTAACTCAAAGTATCCATATGAGACCATTGAATCATAAACTAGTAGTAGCTATCAAGATCATCATTATTATTGTCCTTTTAGTGGTTTCCTTATTGAATGGTGATGTAGGTACAGTTGATGCACTACTTAGAGCTGCTGTAGGTGGATTACTATAGCCCCTTTAAGGGGTGCCTATAGTTAGTCTATAGACCATTTAAGGTGTACCTTAAGCTAACCCTTAGGGTACGCCTCCTTATGTTAGCTTGCTATCTCTTGACGATAACTTGTGGTTAACTCTAGGGTAACTTAAGTGTAACAACAGGGTCACCTTGATTAGAATTTTATAATAAATTTGTAAGGTGGCACCTTAAGACAGACACGGGCGTGTGTCCCCCCGTAGGGTGCCTCTAGATTCCTCATTGCTGCTCGTATACACCTGCTGCCTAATTTACGTATATATGTGTAGGTGTGCGTAAGGGTGCCCAAGGGGTAGCTTAGGGGAGCCTTTAGGGTAACCTCGGGGGCTATTGTTTACATTTGGTTCATCTATGTTTTTTCGGGGTAACATAGGTATTTCTACCTATATCAAATCTGTTGCTCCCTTAAGTTTCACTATTATCAACCTTGGGAAGCCCGAAGGCCTACCCGATGACTATTATTATAATAGCGTTGGGGCACCGAGGGTATCCCATGAACAGGGGATAGGGGAGGGCTTGACAATCGCTTGTGGGTTTGTTAAAGTGTGCTCATGGTTAAACAAACAGATCACATGGAGGATCTAAAGATGCTACAGTTCAGATTAAAGAGAGTGATCATCAGATCGGATGCAGAGGCACGGAGGGTTTCTATAGTGTGCCCTGATGGTGCTCAGTATGTGATTCAGTTTACGACTGATGATGATCATTTTCATGAGTTTGAGGCTTATCTTCTGTGGAATGCAATGCACTACTCAGACTTCAGAGATGAAGAACGTACTCTTCTAGTCATCCGAGAAGTTGAGCATTATGCACTCATGCAAGGCATTGAGAACTTCGAGGGGAAGTGGCAATCGGCTGCCAAGTAGGTATTAATACTCACATAGCACATTCTTGACAAGCTCTCTTGAGTGTGCTAAAGTAAGAAGTAATCAAAGATTACAAGTACTAATCCAAGTCAAACCAAGTCTTATAGGAGACAACATCATGTCACGCTCTGCATACAGCCTCAAACCCTTTGGTTCCTCTCAGAAGGATTTCTATGGCAAGGCCATTGTCATTGTTACCCGAGATAAGTATGAGAGCACCGAACGATTGATCTCTTATGAGACCCAAGTTGCCTTTCACGACTATAACAACAGTCGAGTGGAAATATTTGGTTGGTTCTCCAGTACAACCTCAAAGCATATCAAGAGCTTCCTTAACACGGTCTATGGAGAAGGCAACTGTGACCTTTGGGATGTCATTCATTATGCAATCAAGGTATGGGGATGCAAGTCCTTCAAGGCATTCTGTGAGTTAAACCCTACGATCTCTACAGATAGTCAATACATCATCAAAGCATCTGGCAAGCCTACAGTCAGCCTCACCAACATCCAATAAGAGGAGAACCATCATGTATGCATTCTTTGTCCGCAAGTATGGCAACAAGCGCTATCGCATGTATAACGGTACCTTTAGTGAACTCAAGTGCGCTGGCCTGTTCTATGAGCTCCTAAAGAAGGCAGGGATGCCCCAAGGTACTCAAGTCCAGCTCAGGATCTATGATATCAACTCTCAGAAATGGAAGTGGCTGGGAGATTGGAACGACCTCTAATTTCACTCAGGATCGACGATAGGCACTCTGGTAAGGCCAACATACCACCAAGTGCCCTATCGTTTAACCTGAAGCAATTCTGAGGCATCTGCGGCCATTCTATAGAGCAACCTAAAGAAGGAAACCACAACATGTATGTTATTATTCACACATTCCAAACCACCTTAGGCAGCAAAGGGACAACCATCAGTGTTCGTAAGACAATTCCTATTGAACTCTATGATGAGAACACATTGAGCGTGGTAGTCTTTACCAAGGTACAAGCTGCTGTAGACTACCTCAATATGCTTCGAGACAACTCCAAAGTCTCCTATGGTAAGTACACTGAGCTATTGAATGCTCTTGAGGAGGAAAATGAGCAATACCTATGCGGGATGTAAATTATGATTTGGTATTTAATTCACAAAGAAACCTCAATAGTTTACTCTAAAGAGTACTATGAGGAACATAAAGACAACATCGATTTAACTGAATTCTATGTAATAAATGGGAATTAATATGCAGGAATACGACAATGAATGGGTTAATGAAGAAATAAACGATAGTGGAAAGCCAGAAGATCAGAAGCATTATCAGGGCTTAATTCAGCCTATTGAATTAATGCAAGAGCTGCTTTCTCATAAGGAATTCATAGGTTTCTGTAAAGGAAATATGATCAAATATGCCTATAGGGCAGGCCATAAAAATGGGGAATCTGGTAAGAAAGACAAAGAGAAATATGAAGCTTATAAAGAGTTTCTCAATAGGCATCTTTATGGCAGACCGTTGATTGAACGAGAGGATGATGAAGGAGACAACTGATACATAAGGTTGTCATTAGGGGAGATTATATTAATATTGATCTAGGTCAAGAAAAAAAATATAATCTCCAGTACTAGAGAGAGGTAGGATAAGACATTGATGTAGATCAAATCAGAGAGACAAGGGACTATAGTTAACTTAAAGATAACCTAAAGATAAACTATAGAGAACTATAGATATTAACTTTAATGATAATAACTATAATAATAACTTATAAGAGTATAATAATAATTATAATATAAATAACTAAGTAGGTTATTACTATAGATACTAATCTAAAGATTAACTAAAGATAACTTAAAGTTAACTAAAGGAAACCAAATGGACACTAAAGAATCTATTGCAGCTATTCGGATTAACGAAGTAGGTTATGACGAACTATGCATGAAATATGGAAAGCATTTAGTTGATAAAGAAATAGAATTAGAATTAGAGAGTAAGGATTTAGCTTATCAATCTTTCATGTCTAAAATTAATAAGGCTAGAGAGAATAAAACTCTAGCTGACACTGGGACAACTAAAGTGCTGCTTAAAGAAGCCCTGCCTGCTTTCTGTAAGGGACTAAAGAGTTTCTATGAAAAAGCTGACAGTGGTAAACCGGGTAAGCGCCATATTTGTGCAGTTGTCTTAAAGCAGCTGGAGATTGAGCATGTAGCTTTCTTGTCTCTCAGGTCTATTCTTTCTAATGCTATTCCTCAGGTAAACCTTACGTCCCTTGCGAAAGAACTAGGTACTGAGTTGGAATTAGAGATGAAGTTTCAAGATGTATTGTCTACTTTGTCTGATAAGGAACGTTCCTACTTTCAGGTCAACCTAAACAAGCGTATTGGTATGTCTTTTAAGCAGGCTTTTGTTAACGCTAAAGATAAATGGTTAGCTGATGAGAACCGTAAGGAACGCTGGGAGAAATGGACTGATAGTGTTCGCTGTAACCTAGGTATGAAGCTGATCGATATTTTTATTGTGTCTACTGGACTGGGGAAGATCTCTAAGTACTCCAAGGGTGGCAGCTTTAACATTACCTATCGTTTTGAGATAGCTCCTGAGATTGTCCAATACATTGCCCATAACGATAAGGAAATGGCAGATTTGCTATTCAAAAATCGTCCTATGGTCATCCCTCCCAAGCCTTGGACTAATCCTATCAATGGTGGTTATTACATCAATCTCAAGAGACCTATCCCTTTAGTTCGTCTTAATGAAAAGACTGTTATGGATCTCTATGGAGATCTCGATATGCCTGACGTCTACAAGGCTGTTAACGCTATCCAAGAGACCCCTTGGAGGATCAATCAAAGGGTACTTAAGGTAGCTCAGGAGATCTCTAAGTGGAAGCATATCCCTGATGGTCTTGAGATGCCTTTAGCGGAACCTGAGGAACCTCCAGTTAGACCTGAGGCAGCAGACAAGGATCCTCAGGTACAGAAGGAATGGCGTAAGTCTATGGTTATCTACTTTCAGCGTGACAATAAGCGTAAGTCTAAGCGTTATGCAGTGAATGCTCAGCTTGCCCTTGCGGATATCTATAAAGACTATGAACGTATCTACTTTCCTCATAATCTTGATTTCCGTGGTCGTGTCTATCCGCTGCCTTTGCTGAACCCACAAGGCACTGATTTCTGCAAGAGTTTGCTGGAGTTTGCCGATGGTGCTCCTTTAGGAGATTCGGGGGTAGCTTGGTTAGCTATCCAAGGTGCTAACTGCTATGGGCTTGATAAGAAACCCTTAGAGGAACGCATTGCGTGGGTCTATGAGAATACTGAGTTGATTCTTAGGACTGCTAAAGATCCTCTTACAGACCTCGAATGGACTGAAACAGATAGCCCTTGGGAGTTCCTAGCATTCTGCTTTGAGTGGGCTGATTTCATGGACCAAGGTACAGATTATGTGTCTCACATTCCAGTAGCTTTCGATGGCAGCTGCAGTGGTATCCAGCACTTCTCAGCTATGCTTAAGGATGAGATTGGGGGTACTGCAGTTAACCTCGTGCCTGATGATAAGGTTCACGATATCTACGGTATTGTCGCTGAGCATGTGAAACAAGCTGTGATGAAGGATGCTGCTGAGGGTACTGAAGATGAACTAAAGACTGCTGAAGATGGCGCTGAGTACGTCTCAAAGGGTACTAAGTCTCTTGCTGCTGAGTGGCTGGCCTATGGGATTACCCGTAAGGTAACCAAGAGACCGACTATGACACTTTCATACGGAGCGAAGAAGTTTGGCTTTACTGAACAGATCCTTGAAGATACTATCTACCCTCATTTAGAACATCATCCTTTAGCATTCTCTAAGCCTCGACAAGCTGCAACCTATATGGCTGACAAGATTTGGAATTCATTAGGTGAAGTTGTTGTCAAAGCTAGAGAAGCTATGGATTGGCTTCAGACTGCCTCAGGACTACTCGCTACGGACAAGAATATCAACGGAGAGAATCTTCCTACACAATGGGTAACTCCTAGTGGTTTCTTAGTTCGTCAAAGGTATCCTAAAGTTCGCCTGAAGAAACTTAAGACCTTCTGCAGCGGAACTATTCATGTGTCTGATGAATCAGGTGCTCCTGAGGAATCTAAGAAAGAAGGGGAAACTTTTCAGATTAGTGTCTCAGAGGACTTAGGGGAAATCGATTCTCGTAAGCAGAAGCAGGGCATCGCTCCTAACTACGTCCATTCGATGGATGCTAGTCACCTCATGCTAACTGTAGATGCTTGTGTTGATGCAGGTATCCATCAGTTTGCTATGATTCATGATTCCTATGGCTGCCCTGCAGGTCAAGGTGATTTGATGTTCTCTCTTGTTCGTGAGGTCTTTGCTGAAACCTACAAACAGAATGATGTGCTGCAGGATCTTCATGATCAAGTCGAGAATATGTTGTCTCCTAAGAAAGCTAAGGAGTTGCCTCCGATTCCTAAGCACGGTACATTAGATCTTGATGTAGTCAAACAGTCTATGTATGCGTTCTGCTAGTAACTTAATATAATCTCCACTACTAGAGAGAACCAAGGAATCTCTCTAGTAACCTTTACTTAATTAATTAATTAAACAAGGAAACCATTTTAAAATGATCGAACGTTATACTACTCCGAAGGGCTTTGCTCAGTATCCTCACCTGAAGGAGCCTGATATGAAGTTCAATCCTGAAGGTGTCTTTAGTGTCACTATGCGCTTTGAGGGTATGACTGATGAACTTAAGAAGCTCATTGAGAAGCTTGAGGCGATTCAGAACAAGGCTTTCGATGAAGCGGTCTCTGAAGCCAATGCAATGAATAAGAAAAAGATCCATAAGTCTGATCTTTACTTTGAAGATGAAGAAGGTAATGTCTACCTCAAGTTTAAGCAGAATGCTGTAATCAAGAAAAAGGATGGATCTACAGTCAACGCTAAGATTGCCCATTTTGATTCTAAGGGCAAGCCTATTGACGTCAATGTAGGTCGTGATTCAGTGATTCGTCTTAGCTTCACTGCAGCACCTTACTTCATGCAGTCAACTAAGCAGGTTGGCCTTAGCCTTCGACCGGTTGCAGTCCAAGTGATTAAGCTTAACGAGTTCGGTGGTTCATCTGCAGAGGACTACGGCTTCTCTGCTGAAGAGGAAGGCTATGAGGCATTCAAGGAAGAGGCACCATTTGACAGCTTCGATGAAGATGAAGTAGAATCACGTAAGGCTGTTGGAGCCACTGATTTTTAATAATTACTAGGGAGTACCTAAGATGATTACTTTGGAAGAACTTGATAACCGCATTGATATGGCTCAATCTACTCTTGCTACGATGCAGGATGTTGTGCAGGGTCTTAAGACTAACATTGAGGAACTTAAAGAGGAACAAAAGGAACCTACTTTCGATCTCTATGATTGGAACCCATGCACCATTAAATTCCCTGATCATGTGCTGCAAGATATCGATTGTGACTTTGTTGCAGTCATGCTGATGCATAAGGATGTCTATAAGGAATACTGTGAAGATGTAGAAAGTCTTCCTGTAGATGCCTCTAGTGTGCAAGATGGTAGCCTCTTTCTTGGTTACATGTACTTTTCGCTTAGTGATGCTAAACCTACCTTCAAGTACGCTAATGGATCTCCTATCTTTGATAAGGACAGTAAAGAGAAGCGAGATCCTAAGAATTATTACTTTAAGTACGTCTTTGGTGGTATCTAATGACCACCCGCAGTGCAGCATACAGCAAAGCTAAAAGGCACAACGCGGGTACCTACAGATCAGGACTTGAGGAGAAGAATTCAGACTTCCTCAAGTCCTTTTCTATTGAGCCACACTATGAGGAACAGTACTTAGAGTATGTCGTTCCTCAGAGTACTCACAAGTATACCCCTGATTTCGTGTTGCCTAATGGCATCATTATAGAAACTAAGGGTGTCTGGGATGCTGAAGATAGGAAGAAGCATTTATTAATCCGTGAGCAACATCCTGAGTTAGATATCCGGTTTGTCTTTAGTAGAAGTAAGACGTACATTTATAAGGGATCGTCTACTACTTACGCTAGCTTCTGCAACAAGAACGGCATTAAGTTTGCCGATAAGCTGATCCCCGAAGAATGGCTTAAAGAGAAACCTAAAGATATCCCTGAGGGAATCTTGAAGAACAAGAATAATAACAATAACAACAAGAGAATTAATAAATGACTACTACCTTTAAGGAACCACTGATTGACTACCATAGAAACTTTGTTAAGTTCAAGTCTCGCAGTTCTACGGATTATCTGGTGGTTCACTGCAGCGCTACTCAAAATAAGCCTGAGTACACTTGGAAAACTATTGATCAAATGCATCGTCAAAAGGGATGGCTTGGTATAGGCTATCACTTTGTCATTCTTACGGATGGAGCTATTCAAAATGGCAGACCCCTTGAAGCTATTGGCAGTCACGTTCTGGGTTATAATGATGACAGTGTTGGCATTTGCCTTATTGGGGGGACTGATCGTAACGGTAAGTCTGTAGACAACTTTACAGAGAAGCAAAAGGAATCTCTTAAGAAACTTTTAGACTGGCTTAAGAGTAAGTATCCTAAAGCTAAGGTCTTAGGGCATAGAGATTTCCCCGGGGTAGCCAAAGACTGCCCTTGCTTTGATGTTCAGTCGTGGTACGGCCGTGGTGCTGTCTACGTTACCTATGAAGATGCAAGTTCTCTTGATAGATGCAAGTTGTCTCAAGCTGATCTTAAGGAAGCCAATGGGACACTTGAGTTCACTAAAGGTGACTTAGTTCGTATCGCATAAAATCTCCACTACTAGAGAGAAGAATAAACTATGTGGGAGAAGGTAGCCATACTAGCAGTAGTCTTAGCTTTCATTACAGGTGTCATTGGTGGCAGGAAATATGAAAGCAATAAGCACACTGAAGAACTTGTAGCTATTCAAGCTCAGAATGAAGTCAAACTAAAGGAGCTAACAGCTAGGAAAGATGAAACAATTAGCCTTATCATTAAAAGTAAAGCTTCTGATGCTGCTGACTTGGCTGCCCTTACTAAACATGTTAATCGGGTGCAGTACAACCTCAGTAGCACCGATAGAAAGCTCCTCAGGGATGCCTCAGGAGCTAATGCAAAGTCAGTCGAAGCGTGTAGACAGTTACTCTCAGAGAGTGCAGGACTTCATAGAGAAGGTGTTGAATTACTCAGAGACCTCAACACGAGACTAGAGGCTTTTATCAAACTGAATTCTACCTCTCCGTAATATAATTGGACAATATACCATTCTTCTAAAGTGGCTTATGTAGGTTCGAATCCTACCGGAGAGACCAAATATTTTAGGTGATTGACGGAATTGGCAGACGTTCTATGCTTAAACCATAGTGCCTTAAGGCGTAGGGGTTCGAATCCCCTATCACCTACCAAAGCTATACCATAGTAAACACTAAGGAAACCATAATTATGGAACCTATTGAACGTAAATCAGATTGGCATTATCCTGATGGAGATTCATATCGTGATGAGCTTCACAACAATCAGAAAGAGAAGTGGGAGTATGAATATGAAGCCTTCCTAGATTCTGAAGATGATGCTGATGATGAGATTGATGAGGAGGATGATGAAGATGAGTGATGATCCTATCTCTAAGGTCTATTGCGTAGGTAACTCTAAAGCTATCATTCGTGCACGCTGGAATAACCTCTATACGTTTGAATTGGAGTATCCTCGTTTCATCCATAGTGAATTCATGACACACCGAATGCTCTCACGGAATGCCTCTAGCTCGCGTGCGGTACCTGTAGAGCGAACTATTCAGAATATCTTGAATGATCCTTGGGTGCCTTCGGATGTCTATAAGAATTGCAAGGGCATGCAAGGCAAAGATATTGTCAATGAAGATGACTATGATATCTTTTGTGAAGAGTGGCAAGATGCTGCATTTAAGGCAATCGAGGTTGCTCATAAGATGATTGACAATGGGTTTCATAAGCAGCACATCAATCGCATCCTTGAGCCGTTCACTAAGATTAAAGTTATTGTCACTGCTACTGAGTGGAGCAATTTCTTTGATCTCCGGTTGTCTCCTGATGCTGATCCAGAGATCCAGCACCTCGCTAAGGCTATTAAGATGGCTATGGATGCCGTTAGCAACACCTACGTTTATATCAATGCTCACGGGGGGCGTACGCTTCCATATGTGAACTTTGATGAGATGGATGCTATCGATGATCTGCGGATTCTCACACTTATCTCTGCTGCACGTTGTGCCCGAGTGTCTTACCTTAATCACGATGGGTCTAAGCCGGATATCCTAAAGGATCTTACTCTTGCTAAGCGGCTTATTGATAGTGGGCATATGACACCTTTTGAACATCAGTGCCGATACAGCTTTGATGCAGGCTTTCAATATAATCTTCGTGATTTCCAAAGTGCACGTTATATGCTAGATCATGGAATCGACCTTTCTGCACCATGAGCCTTGTCCTAATTGCGGCTCTAGTGATGCTCTTGCTGTTTTTAGTGACGGTCATAAGTATTGCTATAGCTGTACCACTTATTTTAGACCTGATGGATCTTTGGACAAACCCAAGGGGGTAAAGATGTCAGCATCCAATATGATTCCTTTAGAGGAACTACAGATCTCTGCTTTGCCTGCTAGGGGTATCACTAAAGATACTTGTACTAAGCTAAAGTATTTCGTGGGGGAGTATAAGGGTAACCCTTGTCAAGTGGCTTGCTACTATGATGACAAGGGTTCTCTTGTAGGACAAAAGCTTAGATTCCCTGATAAGTCTTTTGCTGTACTAGGGAAGATCTCTGGGTGCCTCTATGGTTCTCAGTTGTGGTCTAGTGGTAAGAAACTAGTAATCACTGAGGGTGAGATAGATGCCCTTAGTGTGTCTCAAGTGCAAGGCAATAAGTGGCCTGTAGTGTCTATCCCTAATGGTGCTCAGGCTGCTAGGAAAGCCATTGAAGCTAACCTAGAGTATCTAAATAACTTTGAAGAGATCATCCTGATGTTTGATATGGATGATCCGGGACGTAAAGCATGTGAAGATTGTGCAAAGATTCTCCCATTGGGTAAAGCGTACATTGCTAATCTCCCTCTTAAGGATCCTAATGAGTGTCTTAAGGCTGGGAGATCAGGTGACCTTGTATCGGCCATATGGAACGCTAAGCCTTACAGACCTGATGGAATTGTTTCAGGTCAAGATCTCTATGAGAAGTGTGTGGAAGGTCTTGATAGTCTTAAAGACAGTGTGGCCTATCCTTTTCAAGCTCTCCAAAGCAAGACAAACGGTGCTAGACACGGTGAGCTTTATGTCATTACCTCAGGATCAGGTATGGGAAAATCCACTCTACTCAGAGAGCTTGAATATTTCTTTGGTGTCTCTAAAGGCGAGACTTGTGGCGTGGTTGCTCTTGAGGAATCTACTGCAAAGACGGGACTTGAACTTATGTCCATATTTCTTAATAGACGTCTCATTATCAGCGTGGATCCCGATAGTGTTTCTAAAGAAGAACTCAAGAGTGCTTTTGATGCCACGATTGGCAACGGAAAGTTCTTCCTCTATGATCACTTTGGATCACTTGATTCTGGGAATCTGCTTAGTAAGCTTAGATACATGATCGTAGCTTTAGGATGCAAGAGAATCTTCCTAGACCATATCTCTATTGTTGTCTCTGGTATGGACAATAGTGACGATGGCGGGGAGCGTAAAGCTATTGACAAACTAATGACAAACCTTAGATCCCTTGTTGAAGAAACAGGGTGTACTATGTATGTCGTTAGTCACCTTAAGCGCCCCGATAAGAAAGGTCACGAAGAAGGAGCTCAGGTGTCTTTAAGTCAACTTAGAGGTTCCGGTGCTATCGCTCAGCTTGCAGACATGGTGATTGGACTGGAGAGGAATCAACAGGGAGATAATCCTAATGTCATGGCCATTAGAGTACTTAAGAATCGTTTCAGTGGTTTGACTGGTATCAGTGGTTACCTTTACTATAATCAGGACACTGGTAGGCTCTCTGACTATGAGGCAGACCCTGAGTGTCCATTTGAGGATGAAGAAAATGAGTTTTAAAGAGTTTATTTCCCCACTTACTTTCTGGTATTATGACAAGGACATGTCTCTTACGGATCGTGCCATCTCATGCTTTTGGTTTATCCTGTTGCTTCCTATTGCCCCTGTGATTCTAGCCTCTGAGTATGCGGATTCTGTTACGTACAGAGACCTAAGCTCTCTGGTATTCAAGATCTACGTGATTGCTATGTGGCTTATCACAATTACAGGTATCTCACTTCTGGTGATCCTGTAGGATTTTTAGCAAGGCTATTTAAGAAATAAGCAAGGCTATTTAAGAAATAAGCAAAGCTATTTAAGGAATAGAAAATGCTTCAACTATACGACAAACACATCATTACTGATATCGAAACCAATGGATTATTGGATACCGTAACTAAATTCTGGTGCGCATGGATCTACGATAGTGCCTCTCAGGAGTACAAAGGATATAAGGATCTCGAGGAATACATTGATGCTCTTAATGTATATGGTACTAGCGGTTATAACTTGGTATTTCACAATGGTATCAAGTACGATGTCCCTTGTCTTAAGCGACTATCAGGTAAAGACTTTGTATTTGACCCTAGGGATTGTGTTATCGATACACTTGTCTTTTCTCGTCTAGTTTGGAGCAACATTAAAGATCTCGATATGGGCTTAATTCGTTCTGGGAGGCTTCCTAAGGATCTCTTTGGTTCCCATTCATTGAAAGCCTATGGCTATCGTATGCGTGAACTAAAGGGCACCTATGGGGAACAGGAGGAGGCTTGGGACAGCTTCTCAGAAGAGATGTATCAGTACAACTATCAGGACGTAGTTGTTACTAAGATGCTTTTTGATAAACTCTTAGGCAAAGGTTACCCTTGGGAGGCCGTACAGCTTGAGCATGATATCGCATGGGTGATGGCTAAGCAGGAGCGTAATGGTTTTGTCTTTGATAGAGATAAAGCTGTAGTTCTCTATAGTGAACTTGCAGGACGCAGAGATGAGTTGACTAAAGAGCTGCAAGAGAGTGTCCCTCCTCTATTGACTGGCTATAAGGTCTACAAGAGAGACAACGCTAAGAAAGGTATTAAAGCAGGAGTACAATATCCTGTTTATGAAACCTTTAATCCCAATAGTCGACAACAGATTGCTAAGGTTCTCATTGAGCAAGGGTGGGAGCCTCAGGAGGTGACTGATACGGGGTTGCCTAAGGTTGATGAAGAAACTCTAAAGACTGCTAAAGATATTCCTATGACTAGCAAGATCTTAGAACTTCTCATGTTAAACAAACGTATTGGTCAGCTTGCTGAGGGTAGTAATGCGTGGCTAAAGCTGATGAAGGAGGATCCTAATGATCACCTATGGCGTATTCATGGTTCCGTTAACCCTAATGGTGCTGTCACTGGGCGTGCAACTCATAGTTATCCTAATGTTGCTCAAGTTCCTGCCAATAGAGCTCCTTACGGGAGACTATGCAGGGAGCTATTTACTGTTCCGAAAGGTTGGTATGAAGCTGGTATTGATGCTTCTGGGCTTGAGTTGCGTTGCTTCGGCCATTTCCTATCTCCTTATGATAATGGGGCATATGTAAAGGAGATCCTGAATGGTGACATTCATACCCATAACCAGAAGATGGCAGGGTTGCCTACAAGAGACAACGCCAAGACGTTTAACAAAATAGATGTCTATAAACTAATTTAATTCAGGGGAAACCTCAATGAGGCAATCCTGAGCGAAGCCATACAATTATAATAACAATATGCAAGTGTGTAGAACATGTAAAAGAGAACTTCCTGGTTCTTATTTCTGTAAAAACAAAGGAAACAAGACAGGATTAGATTATAGATGTAGAGATTGTAGAAAAATAGAATCTCGTGAATATAGAGAGAAACATTATTTTTCTGCTTACTGTAGAACCAAAAAGAGTGAATGTAAGAGAAAAGGTATTGAGTACAAGTTAACTCCTGAGTATCTTGAAAGTATTTGGACTGGTGTTTGTCCTATCTTTAATGTTCCTATTGAAAGAGCTTCTCACGGACGTGGTTCTCATCATTCAGCACACTTGGATAGACTAGACCCTAACAAGGGTTATGTTATTGGCAATGTATCTTGGATCAGCGGTAGGGCTAATAGAATTAAATATAATGCTACTGTTGAAGAACTAAGAGCTGTTGCAGATTGGATGGAACGTGCAACGACTATCCCGAAAGGGAGTACACCTAAGCAGGTGGAAAAGGTTAGCTAAGAAGATATAGTCTGATCTCATAGGCGACTATGAGCTGTGTTAATTCACGGGAGTAGCTTAGCGAACTACTCTGAACATAAATGTATTTACGGTTTTTTGTATGGAGCAGGCGATGCCAAGATTGGGGAGATCGTTGGTGGATCTTCGGCTGATGGTAAGCGACTAAAGGAAAAGTTCTTTCAGTCTTTGCCTGCTATTAAGCAACTTCGTCAGGATATTGAAAGGACTCTCATTACATCCTCTGAATGGGTCGGAGGTGTCAATAAGGTAACTTGGAGGAAACGTGCTCACCCTGATAACAGTAATCTTAGTATTACTCACAGTATTCTTGGGCTTGATCATCGCATTGTTTATGTGCGAAGCCCTCACTCGGCTCTGAATACCCTACTTCAGTCTGCAGGTGCACTTATCTGCAAGAAATGGGTGTGCCTTGTTGAGGAGAATATGCGTAAAGCTGGGTACAAGCACGGTTGGGATGGTGATTTTGCTATGGTGGCATGGATTCATGATGAGTGTCAGATAGCTTGTCGCACTAAGGAAATCGCTGAAGATTGCTGTAGGATTGCTCAGGAATCCATGAGACAAACTCAGGCATTCTTTAATTTTAAATGTCAACTTGATACTGAAGGAAAGATTGGCTGTAACTGGGCAGCTTGTCATTAATTACTACTATGGAAAACACTGGTATGACTAAAGAAACTAAGGCAGCACTGCTGCGTGACTATAAGGCTCCTAAGGGCAGCATTGGTCACATCCATATTATGTGGAAGTGGAAGGTTAAGCATGATGAGTATGGCAATGTCCCTGCTTATGGTGCTGTAGTCACTCTTAATGGTGAGACTGTGCTTAACTATGAGCCGGAACCTGAAACTTGGAAGGATTGGGCTCCTGAAGAGATCATTCATGACCTCCTTATGAAGCTCGGTTACAGTGTGACTTCAGATACCACTACAGAGGAGGAGGGTAGTTATGAAGATGCCTAAGTATTTCTATACAGAAGAGAAGAGTACTGGGGAGGTTATTGTTCACAAGCGTAACGCTGAGATGAGTAACTACTGCAGTGCTCTTGCTTACATTGGTGAAGTCCATCCTAAACTTCAGTCAGACTATTGTCGATACAATGCACGAATGATTGCTGAGATGGCCTCTCGAGGTCACATTACGTCAATCAATAAGTACATTCGACAGGCAGGCAATCGATGGCTGCTTACTCGTTCTGGCGCTGAGCTTGCATCATCCTATGAGCGCTACTAAAGAATACATTGGGCTGATAGACGGAGATCTATTGGCCTATAAAGCCTCTTCAGCTGTCCAAAAGGATATCTATTGGGGAGATGGTCTATATACTTGTCATGCTTATTTGGATGATGCAATAGATCAATTTGAAGAGATTATTGGTGGTATTAAAGATACACTAAAGACAAACCATAATGTCGAAATGAATGACTATTTGTTTGTCTTTAGTGATCCTAATGATAACTTTAGGAAGCACTTAATGCCTGATTATAAAAACAATAGGCTTGATAAAAGAAAGCCTACTTGCTACTATGGATTAGTGGATTGGATCAGAAATAACTATGCATCTAAATCTAGTGAATCTCTAGAAGCTGATGATGTAATAGGTATTAATAGTACCCCTGATACAACCTTAATTGTGTCACTGGATAAGGATTTCAAAACTCTTCCTACTCATTTCTATAGAGTAAATGAAGATCAAATCTATTGGCTTGACGAAGATAAAGCTAACTATTGGCATATGTTTCAGACACTAGTAGGAGACACTGCTGATGGCTATAAAGGTTGCCCCGGTATTGGAGCAGTAAGAGCAGAGAGGATCCTTAAGGATGTCCCTCAGGATAAACTATGGGAGACTGTAGTTAATACTTACAAGAAAGCTGGCCTTACTGAAGATGATGCTTTGCTGCAAGCTAGAATGGCCTATATTCTTCGACAAGGGGACACTAAAGATACCCTTTGGACACCTGATAAAATCGTCCCTATTAAGACGACAGATAGTTGATAATAAATTCACCACACTAGGAGATAGATAATCGTGAAAGACGAATCTATGAAAATTGATATCAAAGATACCACTAAAAGTGATCCTGATGAACCCCTCTTCGACAACTTTCCGGCTGTCCCGAAAGACTTGTTGGAGGGACTTCAGAAGATCTTTGATGTACGCAAGATGATCCGCTATAAACCTACCATTGATTACTGTGGTGGTGTACAGGATGTACTTGACTTCCTTGAAAATAAGTTCAATGAACAAAACCATATAGGTGATTAAAATCGGTGCACTGTTTTCAAAGCCTAAGACACCTGAAGTGAAAGTTCAGGCGCCTGCCTTAGACAACCCTGTAGTTGAACCTCAGGAACCGGAGCTTGGTGCTCAGGAGACTGAAGAACAGAAGGCTCGTAAGGGTAAGAAAGGTCTTAAGGTATCCTTAGACAAAGCTAAGGGTGTAGGCACTAATGTAATGTAAAAAATTAAAAAAGGATGACGAATACTATGGGGGACTATAGGGGGTCTATAGGTAAACTTTATGTTAAACCTATTGTAGACTTAAAGACAGCTATGGAGGTTCTAGATAAATGTATGGAATCTATTATAGATAATCCTAATAATTTATCCTTCATAAGAAACTTAGATAAAGACTATATTAGGTCTTTTGTTAAAGATGTAGTATTGAATAATAACCAATATGATTATCGTATTATTGGTTTCTATAGTCAATCTGCAGATGAACTAGTGGGATGCTGTTTGTTATCCTATGGTTACCCTTGGTATTCTGATAAGCAAAGAATCCTTAATGAAGAATGGACTGTATCTTTTAAAAGAGGAGCAGGCATTGCTAGAGCGTTGTCTGATTATTTAATTGATTGTCTAAAGAATGATGAGTGTGACTATATTCAAACTGGGAGTGTCAATGATTGGTGTGCTCCTATGTTAAAGAATAGTTATGTCTCTAAAGGATTCCATATTTATAATTGCTATTATTTAAGTAAAGAGGATATTAATGGGCATATTCAAGAAAATCAGTAAAGCCTTTAAGAAAGTAGTTAAGGTCGCCACTGGTGGCCTTATTGGTGGCCACAGTAACTCTGGTCAATCGACTACTGAAGCGCCTGCTCCTGAGTTAGGGTTTGTGGATGCAGATACAACTAACACTACTGAATCAGAATCAGAGAAGCAACAGTTAACTAAAGGAAAGAAGAGAGGCAAGAAGTCTCTTAAGGTTAACATGATTGGTCCCTCTAGCGGAAGGAATATTGTCTAATGGGACGTGGAGATTCATCTTGGTGGGATCGTAATCATCATCTCGGTAAGCCAATAGGTGGTAAGAAAACATCTACCGGTACGATTGCTCGTTTTTTTAAGAAAAATGAAGGGGTTACTGAGACTACTCCCACTGTAGACACTTCGGTTGGTACTGAGGGTTACGATGATACTAAGGCCACTACTGCAGTTAACCCCCTAGCAACCCTCAGGTTGGTGAGAGTATCATGAACAGTGGTGGTACAGGTGCTAATGAGACCTATGATTCCTCTAAGGGATCTAAAGCTGTCTCTACTACCACCCAGTCGACAACCTCTAAGAAACGTAAGAGCAGTCTTAAGGTTAACATTAGTGGTGCCGGTGGTACGGGACGTAATATTGTGTAATAATGGCAGAAACTAAACTAGATAATCAAACTGCTGAAGGTGCACAAAAGGTATACGAAAGATTGTCTACGGACAGAGATCAGTATACCCAGAGAGCAGAGAAGAATGCTACCTATACTATCCCTCAGTTGTTCCCTAAGGAATCTGATGATGGTGGCACTGCCTATACGACACCTTATAATTCTATTGGGGCTAGAGGTCTCAATAACTTAGCATCTAAGTTGTTGTTATCTTTGCTTCCCCCGGGTCAGCCTTTCTTTAGGCTTGGGTTAGATACTGCATCTAATGAGGCACTACAGGCATCTGGCAACGATCAGGTTAAGGATACCATAGAGTACGGCTTGTCTATGATGGAGGCTGCTATGGTGAAGTATATGGAGCATAATGGTCTTAGACCTACGCTCTTTGAGTGCATTAAGCAGCTCCTGATTGCTGGCAATGCGTTGCTCTTTCTGCCTCCTCTAGAGGGTGGCATGAAGTGCTACACTCTCAGAAACTTTGTAGTTGAAAGAGATGCTATCGGCAATGTACTTCAGATTGTCGCTAGAGATACTTTAGCTCAGGGGACTATCCCTCCGAGTATCTTAAGTCTCTTAGGCAATGCAGGTAATGAGGTTAATCGTTCTGAGAAGGTTAACATCTACACTCATACCTATCTTGTCCGTGGGGATACCTTAGAGGGATCCACTTGGGAATCCTATCAGGAAGTAAATAACACCATTATCCCCGGATCAGAACAGACGTATCCCTATGGCAAATGTCCTTGGATCCCTGTGAGATTCACTAAGAAAGATGGGGAATCCTATGGTCGATCCTTTGTTGAAGATTACCTTGGTGACTTGATCTCTTTAGAGAACCTTCAGCATGCCATTAACGATATGGCTATGATTTGTGCTAAGGTCTTGTACCTAGTGTCTCCTTCCTGTCAGACTAACATTAAGGCTCTTACTAAAGCTGAGAATGGGGCTTTCGTAAGAGGTCGACAGGACGATATTGTTGCAATGCAGACAAACAAACAGACTGACCTTCAGGGCTGCTATGCGGTATCTCAGGGTATAGAACAGAGATTGTCTTATTGCTTCATGTTGTCTAGCACTACTGCTCAAATCACAAGAGATAGAGTGACAGCAGAGGAGATCAGATATATTGCTCAGGAACTTGAGGATACCTTAGGGGGTGTCTATAGTCTCCTGTCTCAGGAACTTCAGTTGCCTTTAGTGTCCTGTATCTTCAATCAGATGCAGTCTAATGGCAGCCTTCCGACTATCTCTGAGCAGTTCGCTACGATTGAACCTACGGTCATCACTGGTGTTGATGCCTTGGGTCGTGGTCATGATTTTGCTAACTTGTCTCAGGCACTTCAGGTACTTGCTCAGTTCCCTGATATCATGCAGATGATCAATCAGCAGAACTTAGCTATGCGTATCTTCACGAGTGCTCAGATTGATGCTACGGGTCTCGTTAAGTCTCCTGAACAGGTTGCTAAGGAACAGCAGGCAATGATGGAACAGTATGCTGCCCAGCAGGGTATTGATGCTCAGGCTCAGATGGCAGTAGATAACAACAAAGCTCAACAGGAACAGGGGGTGTAACAGGTGAGCGAAGAAACAACAAACTTGAATAGTGATGGTCTTAGTGTCGACAATGGTGTCGATATTATGATCTCAGGTACTCAGCAGCTTACCCTTGATGATGATGAAGCTACGGGTATGCTTAAGGATGGCGGTAGTAATGATGCTGTCCCTATGGGTGAGCCTTCAGAAGGCGAACATCAGGGTGAACCTCAGGCAGAACCACAACAGGGGGAACCTGAGGGTGACCTTAATGTAAAGATTGATAAGCACACGAAAACCTTAGATGCCCTTGGTAAGGATCTTAAGGCTAAAGGTGTGGACTTCAATCAGGCCATTAAGGAATACAATGAGTATGGTGCCTTGTCTAGTAAGACTATGGCTGACCTTGCTCAGGCAGGTTATCCTTCAGAGGTCATTGAGGGTTTCATTGAATCACGACAGAACCTTGAGAGTGAGTTCACTAATGCTGTCTATAATTCAGCAGGTGGAGAACAGGCGTACAACAAGGTTATTGAGTGGGCACAAGGAAACCTCTCTAATAAGGTTCTGAGTTCCTTTAATCGAGCTATTGACAACAACAATCTTGAAGCTGTTACTCTTATGTTTGAGGGTATGAAAGCTAAGATGATTGCTAAGCAAGGAACACGTAATCCTACTATTATGGGTGGTGGGGTTACTACGGGTGGCTATAAGGGCTTCTCAAGTAAGCAGGAAGTAGTGGAGGCTATGAGTGACCCCCGCTATGGTGCTGACCCCAGTTACACTAGAGCTATCGAAATGAAGATGTACTATACTCAGTTGTAACGTACCCATAATAAAAACATTTCCTAATAACAATAATATAACTACAATAAGAATATAATAAAATGGCTGCGTTAACCGCTAATTCTATTTCTAATCCTGGTCAGAATCTGAGCGCTGGTGATCGTGATGAGCTGTTCATGAAGATCTTCTCTGGTGAAGTCCTTACGGCTTTCACGAGAACCTCGGTCATGATGGACAAACAGATTGTTCGTACTATTCCGCACGGGAAAAGTGCCAGCTTCGCTGTCATGGGTCGTACTCATGCTAAGTATCTTACCCCGGGTAACTCCTTAGATGATCAGCGTAAGAAGATGGAGAACACGGAGCGAGTGATTGCTATCGATGGTCTCCTCACGGCTGATGCTCTTATCACGGATATCGATGATGCAATGAATCATTATGATGTCCGTACGGAATACTCGAAGCAGCTTGGTGAAGCTCTTGCTCAGGCTTTCGACTGTGCCTCTATCAATGAACTTGCTAACACGGGTGCTAAGACTGCCACGGGTATGCCTGAGAACATCCCTGATAATACTACTCTTGAAAATCCGGGTACGGGCAAGGCATTTGAATATGTCACGGGTCTTGATGAAGCTACGACTGTGGAGTATGGCAACATCCTCCTGCAGGGTCTGATTGATGCCCGTGCTCAGTTTACGAAGAATTGGGTTCCGGCAGGTGACCGTTATTTCCTTGTCTCCCCCGAGGGTTATTCGGCTATCTGCCGTGCCCTTATGCCGGATGCTGCTAACTTTGCTGCTATCTTTGATCCGAATACGGGCAAGCTCCAGAATGTCTGTGGCTTCCAAATTGTGGAAACCCCGAACTTCTTGAACAATGGTGTTGATGGTAAGCACGCTCTTAAGGAGCAGATCTCTACGGCTGTCCTTCAGGGTATCGCCTTCCACCGTTCCGCTGTGGGTGCCCTTAAGCTGAAGGATCTCGCTATGGAACGTGCTCGCAGAGCTGAATATCAGGCTGATCAGATCATCGCTAAGATGGCTGTGGGTCACGGTGGCCTTCGTCCTGAAGCCGTGGGTCTCTTCGTTAAGACTGCTCAGGTTGGTGCGTAATGTACTCGGAATCCGACATTAAGGATTCCTATTTCTATGTCAACGGGGGTTCTAAGAAAGGCTCCCGTTTGACTGTAGAAGAAAAGATTAAATTAGGTTTGATTAAAGCCCCAACTGAAGTCAAACCTAAGGTAGTCTCTAGGAAGCCTAAGATCCCTGCAGCTCCCAAATAATACATAATAACAACTATAAAATACTACTACAAAGGATAAATTATGATTGTCACTCCTTCTAACAAACTAGATGCAGTGAATGAGATTTTATCTGCTGTAGGCTCTAGTCCTGTCAACTCACTTGAAGATGAACTGAATGTAGACGTTCTGAATGCAGTGAGGATTCTCGATAGTGTCTCTAAAGAGATTCAATCAAGAGGATGGGACTTTAATATTGAAGATTCAGTAGCTTTATTGCCGGACGCTGATACTAACTTAGTTCCCTGCCCTAATAATTATCTTAGGTTTGTCAGCAGTGGTTATAAGTTGATCAGACGATCCGGCTATTTTTTCGACATTCTTTCGCAGACCAATGAGTTCCCTGAGGGTTTGACTTTAGATACTCTGGTTAGAGGATTAGACTTTGAGGAGTTACCTGAGGTATTCCGTAAGTTCATTACTTGTCGTGCAGCTAGAATCTTCCAGATGAGATATCTTACTTCAGATGACCTGAATACGCATCTGATGACTGAGGAATCTAGTGCCTATGCAGATATCATTGACTATGATCTAACTACGGGTAACTATAATATCCTCAATGATGACCAATACATTTCTCAGTATATCCAGAGGAGCTAATAGGGATGCCATTAGTATCGCAATCAACAGTATCCTATAAGGGTGGCGTATCTCAGCAACCGGATATCATTAGGTTTGCTGATCAGGTAGAGGAGCAGATCAATGGTTTCTCTAGTGAAGTCGATGGCCTGCAAAAGAGACCTCCTACAGTTCACATTAAGAGACTTGGGGACAGAGTAGATCCACTCACTACTAAGTATCATGTCATTAACAGAGACGAGACTGAGCAGTATATCTTAGGTATGTCTAGCGGGTCTCTAAAGGTATGGGATTTTGAAGGTAATGAAAAGAAAGTTGTTATTGACAATGATGCTAGTTATCTTAATGTCACGGACGCTAATGATGAATTTAGAGCAGTCACTGTTGCAGACTATACGTTCATTCTGAACCGTAGTAAAACCGTTGGTATGTCTAGTTCTACTACCTCTCAAAAGGGTCAGGACACTGCACTAGCGTACATTAAGAATGCCTCCTATGCTAAGACCTATGCTCTCTTTATGGGCAGTACCTTTATGTGTGGTGTCATTACCCCTGATGGTGGTGAAGCTAAGCAGGCTGTACAGACTACCTCTGCGTACATTGCAGAGAAACTTGTAGACTTAGCTACAGGTTCTCAGGGTGCTGATGGGGGAGCCACTACCTATGATTGGCTATTAGGACAGATTGGAGGCAGAGCCTCTATGGGGTTCGCTAAGAATCCTGAGTTCAACTTCAGTGCTTATAACTTCAAAGTCTTTGGTGATTCCGTAGTTTCCATCCAAGCTAAGACTGGCTGGAATATGCCTAATGTTGTTGTTAAGGATGGCTTTGGTAACACTAATGCATATGTCTTGAAGGGTTACGTTAACAGTGTCTCTAAGCTTCCCCCTGCTGCTCCTGATGGTTACATCATGCGTATTAAGGGTGAATCTAACTCGGCTGATGATGACTACTATGTTAACTACAATGAAGGTAAGAATGCGTGGCTAGAGTGTGCCGCACCAAACATTCAGTATCAATTTGATTACTCTAGTATGCCTCATGCGCTCGTAAGAGAATCTGATGGCTCCTTCCACTTCAAAAGACTTACTTGGACTGATAGAGCAGTAGGTGATGAGGACAGCAATCCTGAGCCTAGCTTCGTAGGGGAAACGCTGAATGATATGTTTTTCTACAGAAATCGCTTAGGGTTCATCAGTGGTGAAAATGTTATCCTCAGTGCTTCTGCTGATTTCTTTAATTTCTGGTTTAGATCAGCAGCTACTATTGCTGATACTGATCCAATTGACCTTGCTGTATCTTCAAACAAAGTCTGTATTCTAACACATGCAGTACCATTCAGCAGGGAACTAATGTTGTTCTCTAGAGAGGGACAATTTGTTCTCTCTAGCGATGGCGTAATGACCCCTAAGAGTGCTAAGGTTGATCAAATCACTTCCTTTGATTACAGTGATGATGCTCAGCCTTTAGGTGTAGGACAAAGTATTTTCTTTATCTCTAACAGAGTTAACTATTGCTCTCTTATGAGATACTATACGGTACAGGACGTAGCTGATCTTAAGGATGCTGAGGACGTCTCTGCTCATGTTCCTACGTACATTCCTAAGGGAATCTTTAGGCTCTCTGGTAATACTGCAGACAATGTAATCACACTGTGTTCACGTACTCATTCTAACACTGTATGGATCTTTAAGTACATCATTCAGAATTCCCAGAGTATGCAGCAGTCATGGTGCAAATGGACATTCCGATATGAAGGTACTCAGGTCTTACTTGCAGAGTTCGTAGGCTCTGAAATCTACTTCCTTATTAACACTGATGGCGGACTGTTCTTAGAGAAGAGCAGGCTTACAGGTCAGGCAGTAGACTTCTCTGATGAGCCTGTAAGATACTTTATGGATCGTAAGGTACGCTATGTCATCCCTGCTACTAATAAGTACAGTGACTACAATGACTATACCGAGGTCTCCCTAAAGGATGTCTATGGTGCTGTTCCTAAGATTGGCTCAGCTACGTATTGTCTAGTTGGTACTGATGGCTACTATCATCAGGTATCCTCTTGGGATGATAATGGTGTCTTTAAGGTGACCGGTGATCTCAGAGGCATGACTTACTTCGTAGGCAGGCAATATGAATTTAATGTTGTATTCTCTAGACCAACGATTAAGAAAACTACTTCGGAGGGTGCTACAATATCTGAAGATGAAGGCAGATTACAACTGAGATACTATTGGTTTAACTATAGTAACTCTGGTACCTTTGATGTGTCTGTAGACAATGATGTCAAGAATAAGCACTTCAAGTACACTTGTACATCTAAGGTCTTAAGTGAATCTCCATTAGTCTTAGGATCCTATAGAGTAGCAACAGGTAAGTTTAAGTTCCCTGTGCAGGACAATAGTACTGAGGTTAAGATTACAGTTACTTCAGATAATCCGTTGCCTGTGAACCTTATCTCTGGTGGTTGGGAAGGATACTATATTCGGAGGAATAGTCAGACGTGAGAAAGGGATTAACTCTTAAGAAAGCTATGGTAGGTGCTCTGCCTAGTATGGCGCCTATGGAGCAAGAGATTGGTAAAGGTCTTGTTATGGCTACTCTGTCTCTGCCTGAGGCACCTATTGAAGTAGATCATTTCCTGTGGGCAGGCTGTTACGTTAGAACCATTCTATTGAGAAAGGGTGAGATTGGTGCAGGTGCTTTCATTAAGATTCCTACAGTGGTTATCGTTAGTGGGGACTGTAAGGTTGTCGTAGGGGATCACCTAGAGGAGATCTCTGGCTATTCTGTATTGAAAGGTATGGATGGCCGTAGGCAGGTCTTTAGTGCCTTTGAGGACACATACATTACAATGTTCTTTGCTAGTAACGCATCTACTGTAGAGGAAGCAGAGAAAGAGTTTACTGATGAGTGGCAGTTATTAACTAACAATAGAGAGGAACTATGTCAGGAATAATTGCTGCAGGTGCAGTAATCGGTGCAGTTGCAGGTGGTGGCAGTTCCCTGTGGCAGAAATCAAAGTACAATAGATCTCTCACTAAAGCATTCAAGAAACAGATGTACTATGCTCAGATGAACTACAATTGGAATCAGAACCAATTGACTAGACAAGAGCAGAGTGCCTATGATAATGCAGTGAGCAACTTATTTCAGTTGTCTTATAACGCCTTGCAGAATAACGCTACAGTTGAAGCTTCTCTAGCTGAGACAGGTTACGAAGGGCGAACTGCAGGACAAATCAAAAGATCAATCTCAGGTGCAGTGTTGCGACAAAAGACTGCTCTTAAGGATGCCTATGAGACTGATGTAACTAACATTAGATCTCAGAAGGATGCTCTATATGTCCAGATGAAGAATTCTGTAGAGCAGGCTAGAGATCAACTCAAGAGCCAATATAAGGGTGGCATGAGTTACGTTATGGAATTCCTCGATAGTTCCGCTAAAGGTGCAGCTATTGGTGCAGCTACAGCAGGCGCAGGAAGTGCCCTTGCAGGCGCTGCAGGTACCGTAGGTGGTACTGGTGGTACCATTGGGGGTACTGTGGGTGGAGAGGCAGTTGTTGCAGGTACCTCTAGTGTTGGGGGTTCTGCGGGTCTCTCTGGTATTGCAGGAGCGAATGTCTTAGGTACATCTACTGCAGGTGTTACTACTTCTTCGTCTACTATGGGTACCGGTACTAGCTTCATGAATAACTTTATAGCTAACTACAGTACCCTTAAGACACAAAACCAAGGCATGTTTAACTTCCTTGATTACATGCAGAACTTTACAGGTGCGATGAATCAGGGGTATAACCGTAGAGGTTCCTATGGAGGTTATTACTACTAATGGCTTATAAGAATACAGCAGGTACTACGTCCATTGCTAATGAGATGGGTACTTGGAGGTACTTCAATTTTGGCTTAGCTAAGCTCGGGGAATATAAGGGTGCAAACCTTAACATTGATTCTTCTAAAGTTACTGCAGACCTAGAAGGTGACTGGGTGAATGCTTTAGGTCTAGCTTTTAAGCAGGCATCTAAAGACTTCGATCAGTATCAGATTGATGAAGCAAAGCGGCAACAGGTAAAGAAGAAAGAAGTAGAGGACTTAGCTGATAAGTATTTCCAAAGTCATTCTATTGAGCAGTATCAGCAGGATATCAAGAATAATCGTATTCCGTTTCAGGACAATCCATTTGCTATGTCTAGACTTAAGTATCTGCATGGTCGAATGGCATACAACCTGACCTATCAGGACTTTGTTAATGAACAGGTTAATACGAATAAGCTTGCTGGTAAGTCTCAGGTTGAAGTAGATTCAGAGTTCTATCAGTACGCTAAAGAGAGCCAAAAGGATCTTGCTGATTCCTTTGGTTACTCTATGGATGATGAGTTCTTTAAGGAGGGTTTCTTTGAGACTTCTCCTGAGGGTCGTCTAAAGGTAATCGCTCAGAAGGAAGCTGTAGAGGATAAATGGGAAACTGAGAAATCTCTTATTGCTGATTCCTCTAACATTGCTACGATCATTAATTCAGGGTCACCTAATGCAGGTCAAGCTTTCCTGAATTACCTTGATCAAATGGGGAGAACTACGGGGGCTAACTATTCCCCTGAGATGCAATATAAGCTTCTCAACAATGCTTTCCAGATGGCCTCTAAGTCTCGCTATGGTTCTCAGCTTATTGAGAGTATTGCAGATAAAGAGATTCCATTTATCAAAGGAACTACCTTTAGAGAGCTATTGGGTGAGGATAACCTTAAGGCATGGCTTGTCAATGCAGAGACTGTAAAGGCTACTGACAATGCTATGGAGTTCTCTCATTGGTGTGATGATATTGACAAGTATGTTGAGGATGGCAACTATGTTCTCCTCAGCCAACTTAAGGATGAAGAGTATCTCTCCAATAACAATGTAGAGACACCTAGAACTAAGTACCTTGATCAAGCAATCAGGAACGCTAAGAGAACTGCTCAAGCTAACCTTAAGGCCGCTGGGAAGGTGCGGGGTGATGCTCTCTATGAAGAGTACCTTGGGGATACTCTTATAGCTAACCTTACGGGTACTGCGGTTCCTACTGAGGAGGCTTTTAGGAAAGTCCTTCAGGATGCAGGGATCTCTCTGAATTCCAATGATATGAAGGTTATTGGGCAAGGGTTTGTCCAGAAGATCTTCACTGGGGGTGACCCAAAGAAGATCTCAATGCTACTCACTATGGCTACCTCTAAGGGTACCCCTAATTCCATTAGAGAGCCTGTCACTGAGATGCTTAAAGAGTACTATCAGGACTTAGATCATAGACTTAATGAAATTGCTATGACTGGTAAGATCTCATCTAAGGATGCTGTAGATTTACTTACGGATAAGGAAGCAGGTGACTTCCAGTATAATATTCCGGGTCAAGCTAGAGCAATCTCTATCTCAGGGTTATCCCCAGGGTTCCAAACTTTAATGAGCCTCTATAGTACTAATCCTTCAGCAGTACGACAGGTACTCACTAATGGCACCTATGGTGACACTCGTGTATACTCACAGTTGTCTACTGTAGATATGGCTATTAGGCTTGGTAAGAATCCCCTTCAGGTTCTCGCTTCTGCTCAGGCTTTTAAGGCTCAGCAACAGAGAAAGGCACTAGAATCAGGCGTTCCTTTAGAGCAGCTATTGCCTAGATTCAGAGTAGACAGGAATGAGATTCAGGGTTTAGTTGGCACTGGGGGTCTCAACAGAGCTACTACGGATATGTTGGATACTCTTGTGTGGGCTGAGATTCAAGCTTATAAGGATGCCAATCCTACAGATGATACCTCTATCCGTAAGCTCGGTAAGGCCGCTATGGAAAAGGTGGCCAATGAATTCGTAGGTGTCCGTGGCTTTGTTCTTCCAATTGCTTCTATTCAGCAGGGGTTAGGTGAGGTTGGAGTTACCCCTCAGTCTCCTGAGGATCTAGCCAAGTATGCCAATGAGGTCTTTAAAGACTACATGAGTGAGAGAGGTCTTAATACACCTATGCTTTATGATAGTTCTTTCTATGATGTCAATAGAGATAATATTTCTGTAGTTGCTCTTGATGGTACTGAGAATATGGTTATTCCTATGAAGGACTTCACTGCTAGAATTAAAGCTAAGATTGTTAAGAATATTGAGGAGGGTTCCAAGTTTAAATGGCCGACAATTCATACGTTCCGGTAGACACTGGGGAATATCCTGTAGCTAACCTAGGGAGGTTCTTAGGAGCCTCTAAGCCTCAGTATGAAGCCTATGTAACTACTACTCCTATTGAGAACATTCCTGAAAAGGATGTACTTAAGGGAGACACTAAGAGTTATAGTCTCTTTAACTTTAACGAGAGTGCTTTTGTAGATGGTGTTAAGGTTTCCCCTATTGGCATGTGGGTTCGCAGAGGGGGATTTACTACCAAGAAATATGAGCCTACCGAAGAAGAGAAGGATGAGCTGTATAAGCAGTTCAATTATGACAAAGATGATATTGACTTTGTTTTAGATAATGCTTCTTCTATGGAGGACGTTAAGAGGAATGCAGACTTACTTGCAGAGAACCGAAGGGTTGAAGCTCAGTTTGCGAATAGCCCTTGGTATATGTCTTTAGTAGGTGGCTTAGGGAGTGCTGTAGGTAATCCAGTGGATATTGTTACTACGGTTGCTTCAGTTGTTGCTCCTCCTATTGGTGTCTCCTCTAAGGTAGCTTTAGGTGCCACTAAGGTCACTGCTAATGTTGTCTCAGGTGTAGCAGCTAATCAGCTTCAGGATTACGTTACAGGTATTCATCATGATGTCTGGGCAGACGTTGGTGCTATTGCAGGTCTTACGTTAGGCTTTGAGGGTCTAGGTAAAGGTTTACGTACAGTCTCTCAAGTTAACCGTAAGGTTGCTATAGCTCATGATGCTATGCTAAAGGGTGAGAAACCCCCTGAGGATGTTGTCTTTACTCCTATTGAGAGGACACTTGCTAATAAGACTTTGCCTCTTGCTAGAAAGATGAATGACCTTAGAGAACAGCTTACCTCTAAGTTACCTTCAGTTGAATTTAAACAGAAGCTCTTGTCTTATAGAGATAAATCTGAGGATCTTAAGGAGTACATTGGTA
>OOAD01000259.1_pt1 | contig 41527 bp, 38 predicted proteins | sample 1671151 | NCBI WGS metagenome assembly OOAD01 (sample SAMN06348127, study PRJEB24527) | human gut metagenome | biome: human gut; feature: ankylosing spondylitis patient; material: feces | host: Homo sapiens | place: China | collected 2015-10
GCGGCACCGGCAAGACCACCACCTGTGAAAATCTGGGCATCGGGCTGGCGATGGAGGGCAAAAAAGTCCTACTGGTGGACGCTGACCCGCAGGGCAGCTTGACCATCAGCATGGGCTGGCAGCAGCCCGATGAACTGCCCACCACCCTTTCCACCCTGATGGCAAAAGCCATGGACGATCAGAGTATTCCGCCCGGTGAAGGCATCCTGCACCATGCAGAGGGCCTTGACCTGATCCCTGCTAACATCGAACTGGCAGGGCTGGAAGTGTCTCTCGTCAACTGCATGAACCGGGAAAAGATGTTGAAACAGGTGCTGGACAGTGCCAAGCGGGAGTACGATTTTATTCTGCTGGACTGCACTCCTTCCCTTGGGATGCTGACCGTCAATGCCTTGGCAGCGGCAGACACCACCCTGATTCCCGTGCAGGCGCAGTATCTGTCCGCAAAAGGTCTGGAACAGCTTTTACAGACGGTGCAGAAGGTCCGGCGGCAGATCAACCCGAAATTGAAAATCGAGGGCATCCTGCTGACCATGACAGACAGCCGCACCAACTACGGACAGCAGATCGACAACCTGATTCGGGGTGCTTACGGCAGCAAGATCAAGGTGTTCGACCAGACCATTCCCCGGTCTGTCCGTGCTGCGGAAATCAGTGCCGTGGGTAAGAGTATTTTCCAGCACGACCCCAAAGGCAAGGTGACAGAAGCCTACCGCTCTCTGACAAAGGAGGTGATGGCGAATGCCGAAAAACAGCTTAAACGTGTCGCTGAAAGGGGCAGATGACATCTTCTCCACCGAAGAATCCCGACAGGAACAGCAGCGGGAACAGGTTCAGCAAATTCCCATCGGGGAGCTGTTCCCTTTCAAGAACCACCCCTTTAAGGTCTTGGATGATGAGTCCATGCAGCGCACGGTGGAAAGCGTAGAACAGTACGGCGTGCTTTCTCCGCTGATTGCACGTCCACGCCCGGAAGGTGGCTACGAGATCATCTCTGGGCACCGCCGTCAGCACGCTGCACAGCTTGCTGGGCTGGATGCCCTGCCTGTCATCGTCCGTCAGATGGATGATGATGCCGCAGTTTTGCTCATGGTGGACAGCAATCTCCAACGTGAGAACATTCTGCCCAGTGAAAGGGCTTTCGCTTACAAAATGAAGCTGGAAGCCCTAAAAAATCAAGGTGCTAGGTCGGATTTAACTTCATCCCAAGTTGGGATGAAGTTGCAAGCCCTTGATATTGTTGGTCAGGAAGCTGGCGATAGTCGAAATCAAGTGCACCGCTTTATCCGCCTGACCAGCCTTATCCCGGAACTGCTGGACATGGTAGACGAAAAGAAAATTGCTTTCAATCCCGCTGTGGAGCTGTCCTATCTGGACGAAAGCCAACAGCGGGATTTTTTAGAAGCCATGGAGGATACCCAGAATGCGCCGTCCTTATCGCAGGCACTGCAACTGAAAAAGATAGCACAGCAGGGAGAGTTCAGCTACGAAAAAGCCTTTGATGTGATGGGACAGGAGAAAAAGAGCGAGAAAGACACCGTGACCATCAAAAACGAGACCCTGCGGAAGTATTTCCCCCGCAGCTGCACGCCCAAACAGATGGAGGAGAAGATCATCCAGCTTCTGGATGCGTGGCAGAAAAAACAGCAGCGCCGCAACGAACGCTGAACGTAACGCAAGACCCGATGGGGTCTTTTTTGTTTGCAAAAATTTGGAGGTAACGCCTAGGGGGTGATGACACTGGCAGCAACACGGTTGATCCCCATGCGGAAGAACAAAGGCAAGTCCATCGGGGCGTGTCTGCACAACCACACCAGCTATATCCAGAACCCGGATAAGACCGAGCAGGGCGAGCTGGTCAGCAGCTATCAATGCAGCCCGCTGACCGTGGACGAAGAATTTCTGTTAACAAAACGGCTGTACGAGCAGACCACCGGGCGCAGGCAGAAAAGCGATGTCATCGCCTATCAGGTGCGGCAATCCTTCAAGCCGGGGGAAGTCACGCCGGAGGAAGCCAACCGCATCGGCTACGAGTTTGCCGAGTGATTTTTGAAGGGTAAACACGCTTTTATCGTTGCCACCCACACCGACCGGGCGCACATCCACAACCACATTATTTACAATTCCACTGCCTTGGACGGAACCCGGAAATTCAAAAATTTCTGGCTTTCCACCTTTGCGGTGCAACGATTGAGCGACCTGATCTGCCTAGAGCACCAGCTCTCCACCATCGAGTACAAGCCTTATCGGGAACGGCAGAAGCGCATCGTCTATCCGCCCAAGGAGAGCAACCGTGATCGCCTGTGCGGAATCATCGACACCATCCTTGCAGAACGGCCGAAGGATTTTGAAGTCTTTCTGCAAAAGCTGGAGCAGCAAGACTATGAGGTGAAGCGCGGCAAACACACGGCGGTGAAGGGCAAGGGACAGAAACGCTTTATCCGTTTCCGCACACTGGGCATTGGCTATGGAGAGGACGAGATCAAGGCGGTGCTGGAGGGAAAGGCGAAACACCATCCGTACCAGAAACAGCCGCCCAAAGAACAGCCCTTCCAGTTGCTGGTGGATATTCAGGGAAAAATGGCAGCGGGCAAAAGTGTCGGCTACAAAAAGTGGGCAACGAAGTTCAATCTGAAAGAGATGTCCAAAACTCTGCTGTTCTTGCAAGAGCAGAAAATCAGCAGTGCCGAGGAACTGCGGGAACGTGCAGCGACGGCAACAGAACGCTACCATGCTATGGGGGATTCCATCAAGGCAGCGGAAGCAAGGCTGACAGAAATTACCGTCCTGAAAACCCACATCATCAACTATGCCAAGACCCGTGAGGTGTACGCCACTTATCGGAAAGCCGGGTACAGCAAGGCATTTCTGGAAGCCCACCGGGAGGAGATTGCTCTGCACAAGGCGGCGAAAGCTGCCTTTGACGAGGCAGGGCTACAAAAATTGCCGAAGGTCAAGGCGTTGGATGCGGAGTTTGCAGAGCTGCTGACAAAAAAGAAAGCAGCCTACCCGGAGTACCGCAAGGCACGGAAGGAGATGCAGGAACTGGTTCGGGCACAGAAAAATGTGGAACGATTTTTTGCGGAGGAAAAGGACACCACCGAGAAAACTCAGACCCGATAAGCGAATACCGCCGAGGATTCTTCCCGTTTTGGGAGGCATCCTCGGCGGTATTTTTAGTTTATATAGCAGCGATCCTGTTTTACGAGCCAATCTTCACACAGCCGCTGAGCTTCGTTTTTTGTGCAGCAGGTGCAGTTGAAAAGTTTGCCACGGATAGAACAGTAAGTGTAGTGTACCTTCGGGACACCATTAGCATCTCGGAAATCAACGCAGCGTTCCTCACCGGGCAGCAGATAGGTCGTATCCACGTTTAACAGCTCCTTTTAACTCTGTTCGTGTGCAAACCGCACAACACGCAACGCCTGCTATTGTACCATGAACCATCAAATTCTTCCATTGACCCTTACGCCAAAAAGGAGCCGGTTTTTTCGTAGGATGTGACGATTGACATCTTCAAAAACATCCCGCAGGGAGGCGCAGCCTGCATTGGAAAATGCAGATCAAAGGGGTTTGGGGCACTCCCCCAACAAGCATTTTTGCAACGCAAAAAGTGTTTTTGTATAGACAAAAACATTGCTTGCAACTGCAGTACGCCGATCGGGTGGCGAAATCGTGATGCGACCTTTCGATGTGCGCCATGCAAACAGTGATTTGAAAAAAGCTGGTCTCTACGCTCAAGGAGTTGGAGTGAATACTCGAATCGTCATGGAACATACCAGTATGTACTGGAAACCAATTGCCCTGACTCTGAAGAAAGCGGGTTTCTTTGTGTTTGTAGTAAATGCTATGTTGATCCACGATTTCAGAGATAATACAAACATTGAAGAAATCCGGCGATTGATGGCACAAAGCACAACAGGCGGACAATTTATAAGGTTCAGAAAATTTACCTAAAGTTCCACCAAACAAAGCCGGTACAGACCCGCGTCGATGGCGACGGGCTTCTGTACCGGCTTTTTCAGGGAGAAGGAGCACTCGTAATGAGCAGGTCGTCCGTTCGAATCGGATCAGTAGCTCCAAAGTAAAATCCCCGAAAAGTGGCTTCTCGCCTGGCTTTTCGGGGATTTTTGTTTGGCTGGGAGATAGCCTTCGGAGGGGAATGTGGGCGCTAATTGCCCTAATTTCCCGGAAAGTTTTTTTGAAATGCAAGTCAAGATGCAAGTCAAAAAGGGCAAGAAACAAGTCAGCCGGACTGTGTACAGGACTTTTTGAGGTAAGTGTCCAGACGATTTATTTTCTTCTTCTTGAATTTTTTGTCGAGGGCGGTATAGATGCCAAGCGTGACCGAGATGTCTTTGTGGCCCATCTGGTCGCGGGCGGTCATGACGTCCACACCGGCAAAGTACATCAGAGTGCAGAAGGTATGGCGGAGCTGGTGCGGGGTGAAGGCGTCGATGCGCATGGGCAGGCCGCCCGGGCGATTTTTGTTCTGCTGGCCGTCGTAGCCGTACTTGACGTTCAGGTCGCGCATATAGCTTTCCCACAGACGCTTCCAGCCCTGCTCGGTCATCTGCTGGCCTTTGTGGTTGTGGAGCACATAGAAGCAGCCATCCTGCTGGGTGCGAAGATAATCGACAAGAACTTTGGGGATGCTGACGACGCGGACGCCGGCAGGCGTCTTGGTGATCTTGACTTTCTTGGCGCGGAAGTCGTAGCCTTTGTTGACCGTGATGGTGGCGTCGTCAAGGTCGATGTCGGCCCAAGTGAGGGCGGTGGCCTCGCTGCGGCGGAGGCCGGAGTAGAGTAGGAGCATGGCGGCTCGCTGGGCGGCGTGGGGTGTCTCACGGATCCAGCGCTGCTGCTCTTCGGTGAGGGGGTCGCGCGGCTCCGGTGCGGCCCCGGCGGGGGTGATGGTCTTGACCAAAGGGTTGTACATCACGATCTCCGGGATGGCGAGGTCATACGCGGCCTTGGCGCTGCCGCGCAGGTTGGTGAGGGTGAAGTGGGAGAGAGGCGGCTTGCCGTCGTGCCAGTCGGCCAAGTTGTTGAGCACCTTCTGGAAGTCGGCCGCGCGCAGCTCAGACGCCGGGACATCCACCAGTTCGCCCCAGTGGGCCTTATTGGTCGCCAGTCGGTCAATGCTTTTCTGGCCGATGCCCTTTGCCTTTTTGGCGGCAATGAGGTTATCGTACAGGGTGCCTAAGGTGGCTTCGGCCTGCTCCGGGTCCATGCCCTTGCTGACGGCAGAACGGAAATCATCTGCAGCGGCCCTGGCCTCACGGAGAGTCGAGCCATAGAAGGTCTTGTATTTGCGTTTCCCGTCCGGGCCTTTGCCGAGGTAGACCTGACAGGAATACCGTCCATCGGCACGCTTTTTATTTTTGGCCATAAAAACTCCTTTCCGACTTGCTTGCCGATGCACATGAGGTATGGTATACTGGATGTGTCAGCAGGCAGAGAGTCATTGACTACGTTTTTCTCCGACATTGTCCCATGCGCGCCCCGGCAGCTTTTTCGTACAAGGCTGCCGGGATTTTTTTGTACAAACGCCCCCGCTGGTGGAAACACTGGCGGGGGCGTTTGGTTATGCTTGCTGCTCGAATTTAGCCAAGTCCAGTTTATAGCATTTTTCCCGACCGTGGCGCTGAGTTAAGAGCAACCCGCTGTTTTCGATGTCCTTCAGGCGTTTTTTCAGTGTGCTCCGAGAGAACTCAGTACAGGCGAGAAGGTCACCTGTGGAGATTCCTGCATGAGAGAACAAACTTGCCTGGATAAGATAATAAAAAAGTTCGCCCGACTGCTTGGTATTGAAATGTTCGCTTTGGTCCAGCAACTGGGCATAGTAGTCGAGATCATGCGCACGTTCGGACAGAGCATCATTCAACTTGGAGATGGCTTCGAGGACGATCTCCAAGAACCAAAGAACAAAAGGTGTCAAGTCGCCTTTGTTACGGGGGTCGTTGCAGAGCTTGAACGCATCATCATACTGCTTCAGATTTTCTTTTATCGTGTAAGACAACCGATAGGCAATGAGCGGGTCAAGCTCCTGCGTGAGAAGGAAGCTACTGATAAACCGGGAAAGACGGCCATTGCCATTATAGAACGGGTGGATATAGCCAAACAGATAGTGTGCAGCAGCCGTGCGTATGAGGAGGTCAACAGAATCGTTTTTAATGAAATCCAGAACGGACTGCACTGCTGTCTGAATAGCGCTTTCCGGCAAAAGGCCCTGATGGATCTCTTGCTGTGCAGCATTTGTGACAGAGACAGAGTTCTTGCGGAAAATCTGACCGTCGGGTGCATCGTGCGGATTTTCCTCGATAACTTCCCGCAGCACAAGGTCATTATAGATGTCTCTTACATCCTGACAGGTGTCGAGTTTGACGGAGGTGTGCTTCATCAGCATGGCGTACTTCATGACGAGGCCGTAAAAACGCCGGTCGCTCTTTTTCTCCTTGATCTTTTCCAAGACCTCGGAGATTTCACGCCGGGAACTATTGACACCTTCAATGTCATTGGTGAGGATGATCTCATCTACTAAACAGCGGGTGGTAAACTGATTGATGGCAACTTTCGGAAGCTGCCCGCGCAGAGCACGGATATTTTTATCTGCTTTATGGATATGGATGATTTTATAAAGCAGTTCGGCGCTCTGGCAGATGAAAGCGGAGTCATCATTGATCTTGAAATCAAGATGGATGGTATCATGATGAGAGTACCGAGCCTTATAGATAGCGTCGTATTCTTGCGGAACTTTATAGCGAAGTTTATAAAGGGATTCGTATTGCATCGTATCACCTCGTGTTCATTCTGGCACAAAATGAATATGAAAATACTCGAAAATGAGATTTCATTAACAGATTTATACCATTTTTACGCATGAGATGCAAGAGAATGCGACGTAAGCGTTGCAATGAGCACAAAATAACCGCTTTGGTTTAGCCAGAGCGGTTGTTTTTTATGCTTCCTTTGCGCCCCCGCTGGTGGAAACACTGGCGGGGGCGTTTGGTTATGTATCGGCGCTCAGGAGGTCGGCGGGTCTGATGTGCAGGATGTTACAGAGTGCAAAGAGATTATCTGTTTTGGGCTGGCCTATGCCTCGCTCATAATAGCCGATCGTGCCGATGGTGACATCAAGCTTCTCCGCCAATTCCTTCTGCGTCAGCCCGGCGGCCTGCCGTGCCTCGCGGATGATGCGGGCAGATTCGGGGTGGGGACGGGTGGACATAAGATTCACCTCGATTCGAAATTATTTAGCCTCCCAAAAAGGCAATGAGAAGATAAATTACAAGAAGCACCGAAAGGCAACCGCAACCTTCGGCGGTTTCGTTAGGAACATGTTTTTTCTTTACAGTAGACGAAAATGATTTTGGAGAATTCGGGGAAGAGATTGAACATGAAAAAGTATGCGGCGTACTAAGGTAATCCGCTTGTGATGATGGAAGTATACCGTTTAGAATCTGCCTATACCTTGAGGAGTCTTCGCATGAAAGATCTCTAAGATATTGTTGAAAACAAGAAAATAAAGCTGATTGCGAGATGACTAAAAGCGAGGCGAGGTCATTAGAAACTACAGAACACAAAATGGGGACATCTTCACAGCGAGGGGAAAGAATATCATCCGGAAGGGAGTTCATCCACAAAGAGACATACTGACTTTCTTTTTTTATGATTTTCGAGAAATTATCTTCATCAGAAATTGATTTGGAAAGACGAAGAAAAGTTTGAGTGTTTGCATCATCCGAAAAATGTAGAATTTCTTCGTTGCAAGCAATAAAGAACGAGTACAAATTAATAAGAACTTGGCTTTTCAACTCTTCATTGGGGAAAGAAATTCCCGAAAGGAGTTCATTAACATTAAATTTGATTGTTTCGGCGTGAATAATTGCCGAGCGTTCATAAAGTGGACGAGCGTAAAAATCTTCAATCATAAAAAACAACCATACTGATCAGCCGCTTTGGTTTAGCCAGAGCGGCTATTTTTTATGCTTCCTTTGCGTCCAGGCCAGACGCAGGACATTTTTTATAATAGCCGGTACGGCACAGATCCTCGGCGTAGTCCATCACCTTGGTCTGGCCTTCCTCGTTGAGCTGGTCAAAGCTGTCCAGTAGCTTTGCCTGAGCGGGGGTGAGTTGAGCGCTATTTTCTTTTGGTTCAATGATGCCGTGTGTGATTCCTTCTACGGTTATCCCGAGAAGGTCGCAGATTCTAACGACAGTTGTTACGGCTGTTCCACCGATTCCGCGCTTGAAAATGTTGTCAACGGTAGAATAAGGGATACTGGCTGCAACAGTAAACGCTCGAATGCTCTTATAATTCGCTAAAATAAGTTCTTTGAGCTTTTCTTCGACGTTCATAAACATCACCTCCTGATGCTCAGTATACGGGACGAATGACAGAAATGCAATACAAATTCACCAAATTGCAAAAATAATTTTGAGAAGCTATTGACTATTCACTCGATATGGTGTATTTTATAGTAAAGTTCACTCGATTTAGTGAACCATGGAGGTGAAATGGTTTGTACATGAACTTGAAAGCAGAGATGGCTCGTAAGGGGATTACCAATGAACAGCTTGCAAATGGAATTGGAATCAATCCAGCGACAATGTCAGCGAAATTGAACATTGCAGGGCGTATGCGCCTGGATGAAGCGCAATGTCTTCGGGACAAGTTTTTCCCGGGAATGACGATGGATTATCTCTTTGGAGACGTCCAACCCGCTGACCCGCCGAAGAGCGCGTGAGGGAGGAGGAAAAGCGGATAACGCTTAAGTTGAAAAGCAAACCTTCAAAAAGGACTTTCCGAGAGGGGTGAGAGAAACTCTACCGCGTTCAAAAGTCGCATCGATGATCAAGGAATCATCGCGAGGACTGTGGAAGCCATCCTCGGGTGAAGCTGAGACGGCAGTTTTCATAACTCGAATTATTTCATTGTTCTCGAAGGAGGTATAGGAATCGGCGTCAGTAAGATGCGTGTTGTAGCTTATAGTAACAAGACCTTGCCGATCAAGAGAACTTAAAGATGCAGACTGAAGGAGAATGTCATCAAACTCTTGCATATGAGGGTTAGAAAAAAAGCAATTTGTAAGCATCACTTTATAGGAGTGGTTGTAACAGATATAGCGATATTCAGCGATGGGATATTGCTCTGATTGCTGAAAAAGGGCAAGATTTTCAGCATCTAACGGTGACATCTGAGTAATCATGGCAGGAAAAGCGGGATGCACCTCCTGTTGATACCGAGAGTCTGCGGCATTCGCTATCAGATTTTGGAACATCTCACGAATTTGAGGCTCCTGCAAGCAGTACTTAGCAGCTTCAATCGCTGGTCCCGCGACCTGAAGCTTGGGGTCGCATAAAGCCTCTTCAGGTTTGTTGCTGATTTTTTTATCAAGGCCGTCTTTGAATTCCTGCAAATCATGGTCGTATTGGGCTTGTTGTTTGGCAACTTTGAAATGAAGCCGACCAGTTGCGAGATAAATCAAATCAGCGAAGGTCATTCCAATTTCTTTAGCAGGCGGAGTTAGAAGAGATTTTACCGGTTTACTGATACATTCAGGAATAAGTTGAGGGCTAGAAGGTTCATCAGCCATTTTGATCACTGGTCCTTTCATAAGAGAACAAGATGGAAAAAGTAATTACAATAATAAGAATACAAATTTTGTATGCAAAAATCAAATGCTGCGATTTGATTTGTCAAGCTTGTGAAAAAATCGAAAGATTTTTGTATAAGTTCACCACACACAACTGACCCGCCGAAGAAGGCGGGAGGAAGGAAAACATATGAACCGTTACATGATCGTGATCCCGGCGAAGAACCGGAGTTTTTTGCTCAAGTGCGACGAGGGCGACTGCATGAAGCTGGAGACCCTGCAGAAGCTGGTGAGCGGGTATGTGGAGGTGGTGCCTGCGGCGCTGGACGCCACCTGGGCCAGGGAGGAGGCCGACCGGCTGGTACTGCTGGTGGACGAGGAAGGCCGCCTGAAGTGCAAGGCTGCAAACCAGAAGGCCACCAACATTGCCCCGGCGGACGTTAGCCGGAACGGGATGCAGCCCCTTATGGGCGCTGCCGTGCTGGCGCTGCAGCGGGGCGACAAGCTGATGGGCTTTAGCAAGCACGTGGCTGAGGACATCCTGAAAGAGTGGCTGTAAGGAGGGGCTGGCCATGCGGAAGGCAAAAGTCTGGGACGCGAGGCAGCTGCCCGCATATCTGACCGTGGCACAATACGGCGAGCTGATGGGCATCTGCCCGAAGACGGTGCGGCGGATGTGTCAGCGGGGCGAGCTGCCCGCTCACAAAGAAGGGCCGAGGCTGTGGCGCATCGACAAGAACGCTGCGCTGGAGCAGCGGCAGGAGACCATGGAGCTCTGTCGGCGGAACGCCAGGAAAGCTCCGAAAAACAAAAAGCCCGCCGGTGCTGGAACACCGACGAGCTTTCGAGTGACAGGTTGAAGGGCCTATCACCAGAATGATTTTACCACAGCGAAAGGAGAATTGCAATGAAAATGAAGATGAAGATCCGGGCGCTCTACCTGACCGGCACTGCGCTGCTCATCGGCGCGGCGGGGGTGGGCGACAGCATCACCTTTGACGCCGTGGGCAGCTGGACGGGCGCGGCCATCCTGACCGTGCTGATGGCCGCCGGCGGCATTGTCTGCTGGGGCTATGGCCGGGGGCTCGAGATCGAGCGGGCGGAGAAGGCGCAGCTGCGCCGGTACTGCCGCAAGCTGAAGAGCTGCCAGAGGGCGGCGGAAGAGAAGAACGACAGGCATAGTGCGTGAAGGAGAAGAAATGAAACTGGAAGAATACGAGCACATCCTGCGCACCGGTACGCCCAGCGACCGGGCGCGGGCCATCGCCGCAGCGAGCGACGACAAAGAGGTGAGCGAGGAGGAGTTTCACCAGCTGGCGGCGCTCATCAAGGGGGCTGTCCGGCCCAGCGCTCGGAAGATGACGCCGGACGAAGCAAAGCTCTGGGCAGAGGTGAGCCGGGTGAACACCCGGCTGAAGCAGGAGATGGTGGCAGCCAGCTTTACGGTGCGGGCCTTGCCGGGCGACCTGCAGGAGGACGCCATCAACATCCTCGCAAAGACCGTGAGCGGGATGCTGGACGATCTGAGCCGCCTGATGGCGGAGACGGGTGAGCCATGATAGACCGGAAACAGTGCATCCATGTTTTTGAGATAACCCGCCAGAAGTGCCTTGTTTGCGCCGGGCGGGATGAGAAGTGCAGGGAGTACGAGCAGCATGAAGAAAAACAAAATGAGCCTCACGACAGAGCTTGACCTGACGCGGGAAGGAACGGCGGAGATGACGAGGTGGTGCATCCTCATCGCGCTGCACCAGAGCTTTGGCATTGGCGCGGCGCGGCTGAACAAGGTTCTGGCCCGGGCGGAAAAGCTGGGGCAGGAGAGTCTGGATGTGGCCATGACAGTAAACGACCGGGGGATGCCCTCGACGGACAGGAGCCTTGCTTTGCGGCGCAGCTGGATGCCGAGGAATGTAGATCCCGACTTCCGGGTGCCGGTGCTGCGCAGCCCCCGCACCCGGCGGGAAGAGCAGCTGCGGATGGCGGGCGACGTGGCGGCCAGTATGGTCTGGACGCTCTGCGCCAAAGCCTGCATGGACGAGCTGGGTTTCAGCACGGAACGACTGCTCCGCCTGAAGGAAGAGGCGCTGGCCAACTACCGGCAGGTGAACGAAGAAGGCCACGCCGACGGCCTGGATGTGGCGATGGAGCATCTGCGCCGGTGTGCGCAGGCTGCGCTGAAGGAAGAGGTCACTGTGGACGAGCAGCCGGACGAGGACCGGGTAAAGCAGAGCGAGCGGGACTACGAGGAGCAGAAGCGGGCGTTTTTGAAGCGGGCCGTGATGCAGCAGCTGGGGCGAAAGGCCGGGAAGGGCGGGCTGCGGATCCTGAGCGAAACGCAGATGGAGGAAAAGGCTGCTGCCGCCATGGCGCAGCTAAAGGAGAACACATGGGAAAAGCGAATCTCTACACCGTGAAGGACTACCAGACCGGGGAAGTCCTCGCAAAAGGCACAGCCGGAGAGCTGGAAGCCAGCGGCATCGTGCCGAAGGGCTACCACACCAGCGAGTGGGCCAAGCACGAGAACCAGAAGCGACGGAACCGGAAATACGCAATCTCTTTTGAGGAACGGCAGCCGGAAGTGAAGCGCGGCGAGAAAGGCCGGATGATGAGCGTCTACACCTGCTACAACGCAGCCGGAGACGTAATAGGCGAAGGCACCGCAAGGGAGCTGTGGGAGGCGGGCGTCTTCAGCAACGACAACGCGGCCTACTATACCTACAAAGAACAGGGCGGGCGCTGCATAAAGCGCGGCATCGCAAAAATGACCTGCCGAAAAGAGATGCGGAAGGTCGGCCAGAACAATGCCCGGGGTGAAAAGGCAGACTGCGCCGCAAAGAAGCCCGAGCGGACCGTCCTGCGGAAGATAAAAGACCCGACGCCGCTGGACTACGACGTCCACGACCTGATACTCTACAACGCCATCGCCAGAAAGGAAGGCCGGCCGGAGTTGACCTACGGCTACTGGGCGGCGGCGGGAAAGCCAGCAAGGCCATGATAAAAGGGCCTTGCAAGAACTGCCCGAAACGGCATCCTCTCTGTCGTGACCGGTGCGAGGCATACCGACGCTGGAAAGAGGAAAAGGCCAAAGAGGCAGCCTACACCAAGCGAAAAAAAGAAGACGGCGTGATACACAGAAGGGATTTTGACAAGGAGTTCTGGATGTGAGCGAGGCCCCGGCGGGCAACTGCCGGGGCTTTGGCGACGAAGATGATATAAGGCGAGATGGGTGCTGCCGAGGAGGCTCGGCGGCAGGCATATCGGTTTATATAGAGGTAAACCTCTCTTAAATAAAGCGTCCGGGCGGGCGCTTTGGGGAGCTAGTATACCCGTTATTTCTGTGCCGGTGATGGGCCACAGGAAAGAAAACTACACTACCAGCTCAAGGCAGCAGGAGGGTACAGGATGAAGAAGAGACATACCCGGGAGAAGAAAACACTCTGCGGAGAGAGGTACATGGAGGTGGATCTCTACCGCATCACACCGGAGGAGCACGCAGCCAAGCGGGGAAAGAAAACAAAGCCCAGCAGCGAGCGGCAGAAGAAGCGGAACGCCCAGCACTCACACCGGTGGAGGGTACAGAAAGCCAACGCAAACTTTACCGTGCTGGGATTTTATCTGACCCTGACCTACATAGACACCTTTTTGCCGGAGAGCATGGAGCAGGCCCAGCGGGATCTGCGCAACTACATCCGGCGGGTGAAGGCTGCCATCGCAAAGCTGTATGGCCCGGGCGCCGAGCTGCGGGTGATGGGCCTGACCGGCTGCGGGCGAAAGAGCGGGCGCTACCACCACCACCTGCTGATGGAGTGCCCGGGGCTGACCATGCGGCAGAACGCCGACTTCCGGCAGCTGCTGGAGGACAAGTGGGCCATGCGCTGGCCGGACGGCAGCGTGGAGAGCCTTGGCACAGCCAACGCCGACCGGCTGAATCTGCAGAACAGGCTGGATGACCTGATCACCTACTTCGAAAAGCACGGACAGATGCGGTGGTACGAGACGAAGAATCTGACACTGCCGGTGGAGCGCGCCCCCAACGACACCCGATGGAGCCTCAAGCAGCTGCGCAAGGCCTGCACCGAGTGCAAGGACAACGCCTACTGGTGGGAACAGAGATACCCGGGCTGGAAGTTTGTGCGGTGCGTCGTGCCGGAGCCGGACGCGCCGGGCGACGAAAAAGAGGGATGGGACGCAGACGAGCTGCGCTGCTATGTGGTGATGGTAAAGCGGGAGGGTGCGAAAGTTCGCACCTGACAGACAAAGTACCGGTATTTTGCGTTTTAACGCGCGCGAAAGAAAGGCGGCGAGGGATTGACCAGGGAGCAGAAACGACGGGTGCGGGAAGAGCTGCGGGCTTGTGGACAGGGAAAAAGCGACTGGGCGGGCGTGATCGCGCTGGCGATGGACTACTACGCAGCCGCAGACCCGGTGTGCAAACGGCTTTTGCAGATGCGGTATCTGGACGGGATGCCGGAGGAGCGAGTGGTGGCGAAGCTGCACATCGGGCGGACGACCTACTACCACAAGGAGCTGGAAGCGCTGAGCACCGTGGCAGTGTATGCGGCGGCGGCAGGGCTGTTATAGCATTGCCATAGCGTGATGAGGCTGGGGAGACCCGGCCTGTTTGTTCTGCCTGGCTCTCAAATGTCCGCAGTAGTTTTGTTTTTCCGGCGGCGGTAGACTGGGAGGGAAGAACTACAGAGGGGAGGCAGAGCATGGCAGGGCGCAGGTATTGCAAAAACACGGTGAAGGGCTCCCAGCGGGGGCGGAAGTACCCGCCGAAGGTGCGGGCCGAGGTGCTGATGGCCATGCTGTCGTCTGGCTCCATCTGTGCGGTAGCCCGGCGGTACGGCGTACCGGAGAGCACCATCCGCAGCTGGATGGCGGAGGAAGCCGGCCGGAGCGACGCCTTTGCAAAAGAGCGGCAGGCTGCTGCGCGGGAGATCGCGATCCGGGCCAGCCTCGGGGCGAGGGCGCAGGTGAGCTATTTGCAGAGCCGTGTGGACGAGAGCCAGCGGGCCGCGCAGGTACAGGCCAAGCTCCACCGGAAACTGGACGAGGACACCCGGGCCAGAAACTTTGCCATTGGCACGCTGCTGAAGGGGGACGCCGAGGAGCTGGCAGACGCCACGGAGACCGGGCTTGTGCTGTACGCTGCCGAGGGCAGCTACGACCGGCAGCTGGACGACGAGGAGCGGGAGGTTCTGGACGCCCAGCTGGAACGGTACAGCGGCCGGGTGATGAGCGACAAGAACGCCGCCGCGATGGCTACCGTGCTGATGACCGTGGCCGAAAAGGCTGCGGCAATGGTACCCAGCCAGAACCAGAGCGAGGGCGATGCCCCACCGCTGGTGGAGATCGGGGCCGAGGGCCGGGAAGAAAAAGGGCCGGAGGTGATGGTGGATGGAGCATAAAACATATCACGGACGCCCAGTGATCTGGTCGCCGCAGCCGAGGCAGGCAGCCTTTATGGCGCGCACCGAGGACGAAGCTCTGTATGGGGGCGCTGCTGGTGGCGGGAAGAGCGACGCACTGATCATCGAGGCGCTGCGGCAGGTACACATCCCACACTACCGGGCGCTCATCCTCCGCAAGACTTACCCGCAGCTTTCGGAGCTCATCGACAAGACCATGCGGTACTACAAGCCTGTTTTCCCGCAGGCACGGTACAACGGCACAAGCCACTGCTGGACCTTTCCCAGCGGGGCGAAGATCTATTTTGGCAGCCTGAACCACACACAGGACAAGTACAACTATCAGGGCAAGGCGTTTGATTTTATCGGCGTGGACGAGCTGACGCATTTTACCTGGGACGAGTACAGCTACGTGATGAGCCGCAACCGCCCCTCGGGACCCGGCACCCGGGTATACATCCGGGCTACGGCCAACCCCGGCGGTGTAGGCCATGGCTGGGTGAAGAGCCGATTTATCAGCCCTGCCCCGGCGGGTACACGGATGGTGCAGCTGATGAAGGTGAAAGCGCCGGACGGGGAGGAGATCACCCGGCGGCGCACCCGCATTTTTATCCCAAGCACCGTTTTCGACAACCCGGCGCTGCTGGAAAATGACCCGGGCTACATCGGCACACTGGCCTCTCTGCCGGAGGCGGAGAAGCAGGCGCTGCTCTACGGAAACTGGGACAGTTTTTCGGGGCAGGTGTTCACCGAGTGGCGGAACGACCCGAACCATTACAAGGACCAGCGCTGGACCCACGTCATCGAACCGTTTCCCATCCCGGAACACTGGAAGATATGGCGGGGATACGACTTCGGTTTCTCGAAGCCGTTTTCGGTGGGGTGGTATGCAGCGGACGAGCGCGGGCGACTCTACCGCATCAAGGAGCTGTACGGCTGCACCGGACGCCCTAACGAGGGCCTGCGCATCGACCCGGTGCAGCAGGCACGGCGCATCCGGGACGCCGAGCAGAACGACCCGCTGCTGAAAGGCCGGGTCATCCTGGGCGTGGCCGACCCGGCCATCTTTGACGAGAGCCGGGGCGAGAGCATCGCGGACATGCAGGAGAAAAGTCCGAACTTTCTGCACTGGATGCCCGGCGACCACACCCGTCTGGCGGGAAAGATGCAGTTTCACTATCGGCTGGCTTTCGGCGAAGACGGCAGGCCGATGCTGCAGGTCTTCAACACCTGCAAACACTTCATCCGCACCATCCCGAACCTCGTCTATGACGAGAGCAATGTGGAGGACATCGATACCACGCAGGAGGACCACATCTACGACGAGTGCCGGTATGTGCTGATGGAGAACCCCATCAGCGCCGCAAAGCACACCCAGCCGCCGCCCATGCTGGACGACCCGCTGGATATGGATCCGAGGAAGGACAAGACGAGGTTTATGAGGATATGAACAGGAACGCGGAAAGGAAAATGGGATGGAATTTGGTAAAAAAGAGCTTGACCTGACAGCAGATGAAAGCCCCGGCGGCGAGAGTCTGGCCGGGGTGCTGGATAGTGAACCGGCGATCGGCGAGAAGGAGATCAGCGAGGCGATGGCCATCCTCGAAAAGTACAAGTCGGCCAAAGCCAGTCTCGACAAGCGGATCATCGACAACGAGGAATGGTACAAGCTGGGACACTGGAAGCAGTACGGCAACCGGGTGATGGAAGGCAAGCGCGCCCCCAGCACGGGGTGGCTGTTCAACTCCATCGCCAACAAACACGCCGACGCCATGGACAACTACCCGGAGCCGAACGTGCTGCCGAGGGCGCAGGACGACGAGGAGACGGCGAAGCTCCTCTCCGACATTCTGCCGGTGGTGTTGGAACAGGCCGACTACGAGAGCGTGTACAGCGACACCTGGTGGCGCAAGCTCAAGCAGGGTACCGGCGTCAAGGGCATTTTCTGGGACCCGGCGCTGCGGGAGGGCCTTGGGGACATCGCCATCCGGAGCATGGACCTTCTGATGCTCTACTGGGAGCCGGGCGTGGAGGACATCCAGGACTCGGCCAACTTCTTCTCGCTGGCGCTGGCCGACAACGACCGTCTGGCGGCCCGGTGGCCTCAGCTCGAGGGCAAGGCGGGCAGCAGCGGCATCACCGTGGGGCAGTACGTCAGTGACCAGAACATCGACACCAGCGAAAAGAGCGTGGTGGTGGACTGGTACTACAAGCGGGAGAAGCCCGGCGGCCAGACCGTGGTGCATTACTGCAAGTTCTGCAACGGCGTGGTACTCTACGCCAGTGAGAACGACCCGCAGATGGCCGAGACCGGTTTCTATGACCACGGAAAATATCCCTTCGTGTTCGACCCGCTCTTTGTGGAAGAGAACAGCCCGGCGGGCTTTGGGTACATCGACGTGATGAAGGATACCCAGGACGCCATCGACCGGATGACGCAGGCCATGGACGAGAACACGCTGGCGGCGGCCAAGAAGCGATACCTCGTCTCGGACACGGCGGGCGTGAACGAAGACGAGCTGCTGGACACGGCAAAAGACGTGGTACATCTGGTGGGCCGTCTGGATGAGCGGGGCTTCATGGAGCTGGAGACCGCTCCGCTGCCCTCCAACACCATCGCTTACCAGCAGAACCGTGTGGCCGAGCTGAAGGAGATCAGCGGCAACCGGGACGTGAACCAGGGCGGCGCGACCAGCGGCCTGACCGCTGCTTCGGCCATTGCGGCGCTGCAGGAAGCAGGCTCGAAGCTCAGCCGGGATATGCTGAAGAGCTCTTACCGCTCCTTTGCAAAAGAATGCTACTTCATCATCGATTTGATGCGGCAGTTCTACGACGAAGAGCGGGTCTACCGCATCACCGGCCAGCAGGGCGGTACGGAGTACCGGGAATTTTCCGGCCAGATGCTGCGGCCGCAGCCGGTGGAGAGCGTGGGCGGCGTGGAGCTGGGCGCCCATGAGCCGGTGTTCGACATCACGGTGAGCGCGGCCAAGAAGAGTACCTTCAGCCGCCTGTCGCAGAACGAGACGGCGAAGGAATGCTACCAGCTGGGGTTCTTTGCCCCGGCCAACGCGGACGCCGCACTGGCGTGTCTGGACATGATGGATTTCGAGGGCATCGAGAAGGTGCGTCAGCGGGTGGCCCAGAACGGCACTCTGTACCAGCAGCTGCAGCAGGCGATGGCACAGATCCAGCAGATGGCGGCGGTCATCGACCAGCAGAACGGCTCGAACCTGAGCGAACAGGCCGGTGCTGCGGCCGCTGCCATGACCGGCGGCGGGGGCGGCGGAGAGACCAGCGCAAAGACAGTGACCAACTCTCTGGGCGGACAGGTGGGCGGCGGAACGAACCCGCTGGCCACGAAGGCAGCCGAGAGGGCGATGAATATCAATGACCCGAATAAGTGAGGAGGGTAACATGATCAAAGTTAAAATGATGGATACGGACAAAGGCTATAGTTTGGCTGTAAGCGGCCATGCCGACTACGCACCGGAGGGGCAGGACATCGTATGTGCGGCAGTTTCTGTGCTGGTGCAGACGCTGGCAAACAAGGTGGACGCGGCTGCAAGGAGTGGGAGACTCCTGGCGAGCTGTGTGCAGCATGGCGAGACTTTTGTGGTGCAGGCCCTGCCGAAACCCGGCCCGAACAATCTGATGGTCGCAAGCTGGTTTGACTTTGTGCAAGAGGGCCTGCGTGCGCTGGCGGAAGCGTATCCGGACAATGTTGAGTTGATGGTCACAGACGGCGGCGCAGATGATATGGACGAACCTGCCATGAAATTGCAGATGTTTGCGGAGGGCGGTGACGGTGCCGGTGCAGCAGAAGGCACTGGCGAAGCTGCGGCGGCAGAAAAGGCTGCGTCTGCTCCCGCCCAAGGCAAAGGCCGGGAGGCTGCTGCCGCTGAGGTAGATGAGATGCTGAGCCCGGCGGAAGAGCCGGACGCGGAGGAAGATGCTGCTGAAGGCGAGGAACAGGACGGTGCGGCAGACAAGAGCGGCACCGACCCGGAGGCGCACCGGAAAGCGTTTGGCGAACTGATGAGGGGCGAGTACAACCGGGAGTTTGGCGAGATGATCGTACAGGCTACCCAGAAAGCCTACGACAGCATCCTGAACGAGCAGGGGCCGGTGGGGCGTATCCTGAACGCTTTGGGCCAGAAGTACGGCACTGCTCCCGGCGACTACGAGGCACTGGCCGCTGCGGTGGAGGGCGGCGTCGTGAAGGACGACGCCTACTACGAAGACATGGCCATGAAGAAGGGCATCAGCGTCCAGCTGGCAAAGGAAATGGACGCGCTGGAAAGCGAGAACGCCAAGCACCGTGCCGCCGAGCAGCAGCGGGCGGAAGCCGCCAAGATGGAAGCCATCCAGCAGGAGTGGGACGCCGCCGTGGAGCGCATCCGGGCTGAAGACCCGGACTTCGACATCAAGACGGCGCTGGCCGACCCGGATTTTGCCCAGATGCTCAAGCTGGGCGTGAAGATGGAGGACGCTTACAAGGCCCGCTACTTTGACGACATCATGGCCCGGAAGACTGCTGAGACCGCCAAGAAGACGGAGAGCGGCGTGGTGGAGCGTATCCGCCAGCGGGGCGCACGGCCCAGCGAGAACGGCACGAACCCCGGCGGCGCGGCGGTGCTGAAGACCGACGTCTCCAAGCTGACGCCTGCCCAGTGCGAAGAGCTGGAACGCCGGGCCATGCGGGGGCAGATCATCACTTTTTAACCGGAAGCTGCCGCTGCCCGGAAGAAAACCTCTCAGCTTTGCAGTCCGCCTGACGGCGGCGCTGCAAAGCAGCTCTCCTAGAAAGGAGAGCCTTTCTCAAAGGAAATGGCGGCTCTCAATAAAGCAAGACACGAAAGGAGAACACAAATGAAAATCCACATGAATCTGCAGCTGTTTGCACAGCCTGCAAACCACACCGGTGCGACTGGCATGAGCGCCGAAATGAAGACCTACTACGAGAAGCGTCTGCTGGACCAGGCAGAGCCGCTGCTGGTGCATGACCAGTTTGGCGACAAGTATCCCATCCCGGCCAACAACGGCAAGACCATCGAGTTCCGCAAGTACGAGAGCCTGCCCAAGGCCACCGAGCCGCTGACCGAGGGCGTGACCCCCAATGCTCAGGCTCTGACCGTCACCCCCATGACCGCCACCGTGAAGCAGTACGGCGGCTGGGCAGCCATCACCGACGTGCTGCAGCTGACTGCCATCGACAACAACATCACTCAGGCGACCAAGGTACTGGCATCTCAGGCGGGCCGTACGCTGGACACCGTGACCCGCGAGGTGCTGGCAGGCGGCACCAACGTCATCTACGCGCCGGCTGGCGACACCGCCGTGACCAGCCGCGCCAATCTGACCACCGCCAGTGTGCTGACGCCCGACCTCATCGACCAGGCGGCCACTGCCCTGAAAGCCCAGAATGCCGACGCCATCGGCGAGAGTTACGTTGCTATCGTCCACCCCTATGTGGCCTATGATCTGCGCCGCAACCCGGAGTGGATCGACGTCCACAAGTATGCTGCCCCTGAGAACATCTACAACGGTGAGATCGGCAAGCTGGCCGGTGTGCGCTTCATCGAGACCAGCGAGGCGAAGATCTGGACCGGCAGCGGCTGCCCGAGTGGTCTGGCCGTGTTTGGCACTCTGGTGCTGGCAGCTCATGCCTACGCTGTGACCGAGGTGGAGGGCGGCGGCCTGCAGCACATCGTCAAGCAGCTGGGTGCGGGCGAAGACCCGCTGAACCAGCGCGCATCCGTGGGCTGGAAGGCCATCAAGACTGCGGAACGTCTGTGTGAGCAGTACATGGTCCGCATCGAGAGCATCAGCCCGAAGTACAGCGCGAAGGCGAAGGCAAACTAAGGAGGAAATACTATGGCTACGAAGAAAGAACCTGCGGCCCAGGCCGTGGAGAACGCGGTGGAGACTGTGGAGAAGGTCGAGGCAGCGACCGAAGAAAAGGACGACGGCATGGTGACTATCCATCTGTTCAAGGATGACGACCGCTATTCGGCACCGGTGTTCGTGGGCGTCAACGGCGACAGCTACCTCATCCAGCGCGGCATGGACGTGAAGGTGCCGAAGGCTGTGGCCGAGGTGCTGGAACACAGCATCAAACAGGACGCCGAAGCGGCCCGGAAGAGTCAGGCCATGCAGGCGGCGGCCGGAACCCAGATGATGACCATTTGATATTTCCCCCGGTACAGCTTGCAGGCGCTTGCTGCGCCGGGGGATTTTGTTTTGGAGGTTTTTTATGACAGCAGGCGAAGCGATAAAGATGGCTGATGAGCTGAGGCCGAACAATCATTTTGAGAACCGGTTGAAGCAGCTATGGCTGCGGCAGGCAGACAGCGGGATGCGCCGGAACATCGTGGAGCGCAGCCAGACCGGCGGCGACTTTGAGGACAAGGGCGCGGATATTCTGTGGAACGACGGGCTGGAATATGACACCCCGCTGCTGGCCTGCTGTGCGGCAGAAGCACTTTATCCGCACTGGCTGGCTGCGCAGATGGACCTTGCACTGGGCGAGACGGCCCGGGCGGCGAATGAGCTGCAGCTCTACACGAGTTATGTGCAGGAGTTTGCGGTGTGGGTGAGGCGGAACTATATGCCGGCAGGCGGCGGGAGGCTGATGACGTGACGAACCTGAACCAGATAAACAGCCAGCGGCAGCTGCTGCGGGTATTCGGCGGGCTGAACGAGGGATATGCGTGCAGCGAGGCAGAGCTGAGCGAAGAGAAGAACTTCTCTTCGCGGGGATACCCGGCCCTCGAGACCCGCAAGCCCCGGCGGAAGGTGCGGGAAGCAGCCGGGATGAACGGGATGTACCATCTGAACGGCCTTTTGACCGTGGAAGGCACGACCCTGCGGTATGCCCCGGATGACGGCAGCGCCGCTGTGGAGCTGAAAGGCGCCCTGAGCGACAACGAAAAGAGACTGGTGGGCATGGGGACCAAGGTGCTCATCTGGCCGGACAAGATGTCCTTTGATACTGCGAGCGGAACGCTGAGTGCGCTGGGGTCCAGCTGGCAGCAGGGCGGAGTGAGACTGACCGTGACCCCCTGCGATGCTGCCGGTGTAGTGTACACGCCGAATCTGTTCGGTGCGACCGAACCGGAAAGCCCGGAGAACGGCGATGTCTGGCTCAAACAGGCCGAAGACGCCCCGTGGAGCTACCGCGACGCCCTGAAGCTCTACAGCACAGCGGGCGGCTGGCAGAACATTCTGCTGAACTACTGCCGCGTGACCTGCGAGGGGCTGGGCGAAGCTTTCAAAGCCGGGGACACTGTGACGCTGACGGGCATCCCGTCTGTGGTGAAGAATGCTTACTCCTCTGATTTCAGCGGGGACGTAGTGGTGGATGACGTGGCCGGAGACTCGGTCATCCTCTCCATCGCGCCGGACATCGAGAGCGTTTTGTACTACGGCACCTGCGTGGTGACAGGCCAGAGCGTGGTGTGGACGGCCATGGACGGCAAGACCACCCAGACCTTCGACGGGCCTTTCCCGGACGTGACGGCCCAGCGGCGGGTGCCGGATCTCGACTGGCTGACGGAGCACAACAACCGTGTATGGGGCTGCTCGAGCACCGAAAACGTCATCTATGCCTGCAAGCTGGGCGACGCCACCAACTGGTTCTCCTACCGGGGAACGGCAGCGGACAGCTACGCCGTGACTGTGGGCAGCGACGGGGCCTTTACCGGTGCGGCTACCTGCATGGGATACGTGCTTTTCTTCAAGGAGAACGGTCTGCACAAGCTGTACGGCACCAAGCCCAGCGACTACCAGATGAGCAGCATCCAGTGTTCGGGCGTGGCCAAAGGTGCGCACCAGAGTCTCTGCGTCATCAACGAGACGCTGTACTACCTCTCGATGGACGGCGTCATGGCGTGGGACGGCAGCCTGCCCACCAAGGTGTCGGCCTCGCTGGACGAAGAACGCCTCAGCCATGTGACGAGAGCCGCCGCCGGCGGGCTGGTGGGCCGGTACTACCTGCACACCGAAAGCTCCGGCGGGCAGAGGCTGCTGGTATACGACACTGAGAAAGGGCTTTGGCACGAGGAAGACGCCACCGGCTGGGCCATGTGCAGCACCGGGCGACAGCTCTATCTCTGGGACAAAGAGGCCATCTGGGCCGCAGACGGAAGCCGGGAGGCCAGCGGCGAAGAGGACACGGTGGAATACGAGGCTGTGACCGGTGACATCGGACTCGGGAGCCCGGACGACAAGTATTGCAGCCGGGTGACGGTGCGGCTGGACGCGATGGAGCGGACCGTGGTGACGCTCTGGGCCAGCTTCGACGGCGGCGAGTGGCAGGAGATGGGCCGGGTGGACACCGCAGGGAAGCGTGTGAGAGTGAACCTGCCCTTCGTCCCGACCCGTCACGACACCATGCGGCTGCGTCTGACCGGAAAAGGACAGATCGCGGTGCGGAGCATCGCCATGACGCTGAGCAGCAGCGAGGGTGGAAGAGTGAACGGAGGTGTACCGAGACGTGGCTAGTATCGTGGGACTTTCGAAGATCTCCATGCCGAGGCTGGAAAAGCTGGATGCGGACAGCGCCCGGGAGCTGAGGAATTATCTGTACCAGATGCAGGAGCAGTTGGAATATATTTTGAGCAACATTGACACCGAGAATCTCTCGGGGGACTTACAGGAGAAGCTGAAATGAGTAATTTGAGCAATGCAAGAGCGCAGCTGGATGCGTGGGAGGCGAAGAAGCCGGGCGACTACACCAGCCAGTACAAGGACAAGATCGACGGCGTGATGGGCCAGCTGGACGGGATGAAGGATTTCGGATATGACCCCACCCGGGATGCGGCCTACGAGCAGTACAAGAACAGCTACACCCGACAGGCAAAGCTGGCCAACGAGAACGCGCAGGCCAACGCCAGCGCCATCTCGGGCGGGTACGGCTCAAGCTATGGCACACAGGCAGGCCAGAGCGCCTACCAGAATGCTATGGCGGGCTTGAGCAATGCCACGAACGGGTTGTACAGCCAGGCACTGAACCAGTACACCCAGAAAAAGAGCGACCTGCAGAGCCAGCTGAGCGGATACCAGCAAGCCGAGGCGCAGGACTACGAGAAATACCAGACCAACTACCAGAACTGGGAGAACCAGCGCAACTACTATCAGAGCGTGTACAATCAGGCGGCCAGCGAGGAACAGGCAAAGAAGAACCGGCGCTCGGGATTTTGGAACACCGTAGTGAGCGTGGGAGCGACCCTGCTGCCCCTTCTTTTCCTGTAAGAAAAACGCCCTGCCCGGGAAGGGGCAGAGCGGTCAAAAACCTCGCCGTTACGCCTGACGGCGCGATGCAAAGCAGCTCCCCGGGAGAGCACTATCCCGGAAGGACCTCTCAGGCGCCATGCGGCGCCAGCTCCCCTAGCGAGGGGAGCCTAAGAGGAGAAAGGATTTGAGAAATGGGAGTTTTTAAAAGATACAGGGACGCGCAGGCGGCGCAGAAGGACGCGGAGAACGCGATGCCGGGGGCGTACCAGAGCAGGTACACCGACCGGATTAATGAGGCGCTGGACAGCATGGGCGCAGCCAGCAATGCGGGCTACGATGTAGGCACGGACAGCGAACTCTACCGGCAGTACCGCGCGGGCGCGCAGGCGAATGCCAGGGCGGCGGCTGAGAACGCCGCTGCGGGCGCTGCCGCGCTGAGCGGCGGGTACGGCTCGAGCTACGCAAACAGTGTGGCCCAGCAGGGCTACCAGCAGACCATGGCGAACGTGGACAGCGGGCTGGCCAGGCTGCGGGACAAGGCTCTGACCATGTACCAGCTGAAGCAGAACGGCCTCTCGGGGCTGCTGAGTGCGCTGCAGAATCAGGACAGTCTCGAGGCGGCGGAGCATCAGGGGGCTGTGGCCAACGCGCAGGACTGGCGGGACTACAAGAAGAGCCGGGCAGACCAGGCGGCGCAGGAGAAGAGCGATTTCCTCTCGAACCTGTGGGAGATGGCGAAGAGTGTGGGCAGAGCCGGTCTGACGGCCTACGACACCTACAAGGGCTACACCCAGCAGCAGTGGGAGAACGAGTTTGCCCGGGAACAGTGGGAGTACAACAAAGAGCGCACCGGCCAGAGCGATGCACTGAATGCCTACGAGCAGGCGTTCAACCTGTACCAGCAGGGAGCGGGCGATGCCGCGAACGCCGTGCTGGGCCGGTATGGTCTGGATACCGGAATCTTCGACAATTACAGCGGCGCACCCATCACCCGCGCAGACAAGGCGGGTGCGCTCACGACCGCAGCCGGGCTGGCAGGCGGCGGCAGCGACGAGGCTGCACGGGCGGTGCTGGAACTGTACGGCCTGGATCCGAACTCTGTGGGAAATTACAGGACGATCGCAGGACGGCAGCTTGCAACGGCGCTGGCAACAAAGAGCGCAGGCAGCTCGGGCGGCTCTTCGGGCAGAAGGAGCAGCAGCACGAAAGGCAGCGGAAATAGCTGGACGAACAGCCAACTGCAAAGTATGGCAAAGACATTTTCTTCTATGAAGGGAAATGAGCCGCTATACGATTTTTACAAGCAGACCTTAACGGATAATGGGTGGCTCAATGCGGATACTGCGAACGTCCAGAGCGCAAGCCAGAGCGGCGGCGTAGATATGGCGGCAATGCTGGCAAAGAACTATGCGAAAAAAGGTTATAGCGCGTGGGCTATCATGAACAATATGAACCAGAACGGGTACAGCGATGAAGAAATCGCAAGAGCGCTTGAGAAGGCGGGGGTGAAGGGCTGATGGCATGGACAGCGGAAAAAGTTAAGGAAATGAGAGAAAGCAACCCATCGAAGGCGGCAGAAAGCTCTGGGTGGACGGCGGAAAAGGTGAGAGCTGTCCGCACCAAGACGCCGAATCCGCCCACTGCATCGAGCACAGTGCTGCCCAAAAGCAACATCTATGCAGATGCCCTGCAGCAGTACACCGAGCGGCACGCCAGCGACATGGGGGAGGTGGATGCGAGGAACGAGCCCTCTCAGGCGCGCAGCGGGCGGAAAGAAAACCTCTCACCGTTCCCGTCGGCTGACGCTGCGCGAGAACGGAGCTCCCCTGATAGGGGAGCCTTTCTTAAAGGAAGCCCCACCGAAAGGGCGCTGGACATGGGGCAGAAGTGGGGCGTACCTGCGAAGAGCGGGAACGTGCTGGAGAACGTGGACGGCGGGGCCATGGCCTACGGCAGCGGCCGGGCGCAGGAGCTGAGAGCCAGTTTTGCCAAGGACAGCGTACCGGACGAGTTTGACCGCATCAACCAGTGGCTGGACACCGGGGACAACAAGAATCTGGCCGACGCGGTGCGCCGGGTGGACAACGCGGGCATCTACACAGACGCCGACCTGATCAAGAAGGGCGGCTGGACACAGGCGCAGATCGACGAGGCCCGGAAGATGAACGCTGCGCTGGACGCCATCCCTGCATGGAAGCGGTATGCGCGCCGGGCGGCGAACACCATCGGCGGCATCGGAGACACGGTGGCCGCTGCCCCGGTGCTGGGCGCGGAGTACGGCGTACAGGCGGGAAAGAACATCGACGCCACCCTGAAGAACTGGAAACAGGTGGAGCAGGAGGTGAAGGGCGACGAGCACGCCCAGAGTCTTTTCGACCTTTTGACCGACGTGGACATGGATTATAACCCCACATGGCCGGAGAGCCGGAACCGGGAGCTGATCTCGATGGGGTACAACTCCAAGGAGATCCGGGAGATGCGCCAGAAGCTGGCGGGGCTGGAAGTGAGCGACGGCATCGACAAGAACCAGAGCGTGGGCTACCAGCTCTATGACCGCGGGCAGAAGCTGACGGCGGCGGCCCAGAGCGGCCTGAGCCCGGCCCAGCGGGCCGTGGCGGGGGCTGTGACCAGCGCGGCGGAGAATCTGGCCATTGCAGCAGGTGGCGATGGCGTTGCGTGGATCCTGCCTATGCTGAGCGCCCAGGGCGCGGCGGAGGCCATGGGACAGAGCGCGGAGAAGGGCGAAAGCGCCGGTAAGGCCCTGGGCGGAGGCCTCGCCAAATTCGGCGCAGGCTGGGCCATCAACTCGGTGGGCGCGGCTGACCTTGCAAAGACCATGGGATCGGACTACGCGAAGGACACATTGGCAGGGCAGATCGCGGACTGGGTGCAGGGGCTGGCAGGCAGCTCGGAGCTGGCGCAGCGGTACCCGGCGGTGGCTGCGGCCATCTCGGGCGGCATCGACAACTCGATGCAGGCCTTTGCGGAGACCTATGCGGACATGGCCATTGACGCTGCGCTGGGGGACAGCGAGGCGGCGAAGAACCTGTTTACCAAAGACACCTTCCTCACCGCTCTGGAAAGCGGACTCTCCGGCGGTGCGTCCGGCGCGCTGGGCGGCGCTGTGGGCTCAGGGCTGCACAGCATGAGCGAAGCGCTGGACAGGGAGGCGGAGCGTTACGACCGGACGGACCGGATGAAGCGGGCTGCCGCCCAGCAGAAGGAATGGGAGACCCGGGCAGCGGAGCCCTCTCAGCCGACTGCGGATAGCTCTGCTGATAGAGCGCTGGCAGGGCAGGACCTTTCAGTCGCTGACGCGACAGCTCCCCTTAAAAGGGGAGCCACTGGCGTGCCGGGCAGCTCTCAGCTGGACGCCGGAAGTGCTGCGGGGCGTGAGATGGCGGGCCTTGCGACAGAGGGAAGCGGCAGTGGACCTGCGCAGCAGACACTGGGAGCCGCAACCCGGGCGCAAAGCGCCTTTCTTAAAGGAAACTCCACTGAAAGTATGCAGCGGGCGGAAGCAACTGCCGCAAAATCGGAAAACCCGGCGGTGCGGCAGTTTGCCGAAGTGGCGGCGAGCGACAATCTGACGGGCAGGACTATCGGGCTGTTTACGCCGAACGCCGAGAACCGGGAAAACCGTGCGGCCTTTGAGCAAACTTACGGCGTGACGCTGCCCGACACTGCGGGCGCGACCCGCCGGATGCTGCGGGAGATCGCCGCACAGCAGAAGGCGAAAAACGAAGCGGTGCCTGCTGTACAGAGCGCAGAGCTGCCCAGCGAAGCTGCGAGTGTGCCGCAGACAGTACAGGATGCTCCCGCAGAAACCGCCGATGTCATGCCGGAAACGGCTGCGCCGGACAACGTGCGTGAAACGCTTGCCGCCGCAGCTGAAACCGACAGCTACGAGAACGCCCCGCTGCGGGAGACTCTGGGACTCCGGCCGGAAGCGCCGAAGACCCAGCGGGAGGCCGAGGTGCAGCGGGCGCTGGAAGGCTGGCGGATGACGGACAAGGCAGCCGAGACCATCAGCAAAAATATGCCGGACAGGGTGGACGCTGACCGGTATGCGGCCGCAGCGTCGCCGCTGTACCGGCTGGGCCGGAGCGGCGCTGCCACCTTTGCGCAGGCGCTGGAGCTGGCGGGCAGCATGAGCGGCACGGCGGCGGACATCAACTACATCCTGAGCACCGACGCCGGGCGGACGGCCCTCGAGATCGCCTACACCCAGGGCAAGGGAGAACGGATGCTGTATGCCGAAAAGATGACCGAACTGGGCGGCGCGCTTGGCAGCGAGAGCACCAGCGGCAGGGGCGAGGTATACGCCAAGGGTACGATGCGGCAGGAGAGCGACCCGGCCAGCCAGATCATCAGCCTGAACGCAGCGGCCACCGGCACGGATGCTGTGCTGAGGGATGTGCTGCAGAACGACCGGAGCGTCAGGGCCTATGTGGACACCGAGACGGCCCGCATCTTCTTTGGGGACGGTGCGCAGGACATTTTTGGCACGGTGCTGCACGAGGACTACCACTGGTACAACGCGCTGGACGCCGAGGGCGCAAGGACTTTGCAGGAGCACGCGCTGGAATATCTGGCGAAGAGCAGTGGCTACGAAAGCCTGGACGAGATGATCCGGGCGAAACTGCGGGATTACAGCGCCCAGAGCCTGACCTATGAGCAGGCAGCGGAGGAGTTGGTGGCCGACGCATGGCGGGGCATCTTTGACAGCGAGGAGAGCTTCAAGCGCTGGGTGACGTTCCAGCGCGGGCAGGCAGAGAAGAACGCAGGCAAGAGCGGCGCCATCCACAAGGTGATGGAGCAGGTGCGGCAGATGCTGGATGGGCTCATCAGCCGGGCGAAGGAAGTGCTGACCATCAACCCGGACAACCGCGCCGCCCTGAAAGCGAAGCGCCTGGCCGAGGCCGAAAAGCGCACCTTACAGGACGAGTATTTCGCCCACGCAGAAAAGGCCATGGACAACCTGCGGGCGGCAAAAGAAAACGCCGCAGCTCTCAAGACCGAGAGCGCGGCGGAAGGACGGGGCGTGAGGTTCCAGCTACAAGAAGGAGAAGAAACTCTTGAAAAACAACTGAATCGAAATCTTTTACGGCTGGAACAGATGAGCCCGGTGATTGAAATTACAGGGAAAGAAATTGCATACGGTGCAACCAGTAAAGAAAACGCTGAAAACATCGTGCGCTTCTTTGAATCGGTCGGCGGAAAAGTAGAACGTGATGGATTTGGTGTGATCGAGCTGACTCGCAAGGGAGCAAAAGCAACCGTACAGCACGGCAATGGCCCGGCGAAACAAATTGCGGCAGCGGCGATTCCTGAAGTTATCCGTTATGGCGAACAGATCGGCTTTGTAGAGAATTGGAAAGGCCGGGGGTATAACACATATACATTTGTAGCACCGGTCGTGGTGGCTGGAATAAAAATCTATGAGGCGGTTGTTGTAAATGAATACCGCAGTACAAAGCAAGGAAATAAGTTTTATGTCCACGAGGTGTGCGGTTCTGATGGAAGTCTGTTAGTATTGGATGATGCAGGACAGATAAAACAAAAGCAGGAAAGCGCTGACACGGTACTCAAAACCGAGGAGGGCGGTGAACGCCCGAGCTTTCCTGCTAACAAAATTATAACACAGAACGATGCCCCTGTAAAGAAAAACATCCGTTTCCAGATAGCAAGCCCTGTGGAAGTGAACAGCGAAAAAGAGCTGGTGGCGGTACACAACCTGACCGAAGAAAATCTGCGGGAAGCGCTGGACCTGGGCGGGATGCCTTCGCCCTCTATCGCTGTGGTGAAGGCACAGGACGGCCACAGTAAGTATGGTCCCATCTCACTGGTGTTTGGGCCGGACAGTATTGACCCGCAGGCCAGCAGAGCGAACAGGGTGTATGGTTCGGATGCGTGGACACCGACAAGGCCGAACGTGGAGTACGAGGTAAACAGCAAAGCGGCAGCTGATTTTGAAGATACTGTATATGAAGCCAGCCAGAGCGATTTTGAGGGAAAGTTTGCAAACAGCTCATCGCTGCAGCGTATTGGTGTAGATGAGGTGAGCAGCGAAAATCGTGAGGAGTTAGCGCAGAAGCTCCAGCGGGATACTGCGGTGCAGCTGGCATATCTGAAAGCTCAGGGCGAGAAGGTAGAACCCATATACAGGACGGAGAAGGAACAGTTCGATAGCCTCGGAAATGATTCACTGGAAAAAATCATCGAATATGCCGGGGCGGACGAACTCAAGAAAGTCTTCGAGGGAGGAGACTTTGACCTGATGGACAAGCTGGCCGACAAAGCAGCGGATGCGCTGGAAGAAAAGTATACACACGGCTCGCTGGAAGGTCAGAATCGGCGATGGCAGATGCGCATCAATAAACTGCGCAATGAGAACCGTGGACGCCTGTATGGCCTGCTCGAACACGCGTATAAGATGATGACTGATACCAGCAATGGAAAAGTAGAGCTGGATGTGGAAGCTACTAGAGAAGCCATCCGGCAGGCGGCTCCCGAAGCAGCGGTGAAAAACTGGGTAAAGGAACAGCTTGGAAGTGTGCTGAGACAGAAAGGCATCCGAAACAGCAAAGACCGTTTCACACCCGGCGGAAAGAGACGAAGTTTTGCGGAACTGCATAATCCCTATACGCTGGAAAACCTTGTGGCGGCTATGAATGCACAGAATGCCCGAGGACAGGATGTGTGGGGAGTGTCAGCTGCAACGCTGATGTCAACTACGACCGCAGAGTATAAAAGCCTTGATGAGGTACGGGCAGACAAGAACCGTTTACAACAGATGCCGGAAGAAGAATATAAGGCGCTGTTGGAAAAGGCAGACGGCCAGATTGAAAAGGTCGTTGACAAGCTGCGCAGCGAGACAGAAGCCCACACGGACAACAGCTTTGAAGAGCGGGAGATCCTTGGCGATATTTTGCTGCGGGCCGCGCAGGGCAGCCAGACAGCCGCAGCTATCGGCAAGGCATTTGCAAAAGAAGGCTACATCATTGGTAAGGACACAGCCCAGATGATACGGCAGCTGTACAAAGATGTGGCCGCTATCCCTACCGGGTATTTTGAGGCTAAACCTCAACGTGCGGTGGGCTTTGATGAGGTAAAGGCAGCTGTCCTGCCGGACAACGCCAGCGAGACGCTGGTGAACAGTCTGAAGGAGCAGGGTGTGCCGGTATATCAGTACAAAGCCGGAGACGATGCCAAGCGCACCGAGATTTTGAACAAGCTGCCGAATGTACGTTTCCAGAAGGCTGAACAGGCCGACCGGGAGGCAAAGCAGAACCAGCAGCGGCAGGCCAGCCGGGTACTGGCGGAGAAGGCTGCGGCCTTTGATACCCTGAACCAGTTCTTCGGCCTGACGAAGAACACCCGGCTCTCGGACGCTGCTCTCGAGAGCCTTGCCATCCGATGGACCAAGACCAACGGCAGCCGGGCCGACCGGACGAAGCTGGCAAACGAGACGCGGGCGCTGGTGGAGTATCTGCGCTCGGAGGGCGCGGACATGGCCAAGGCGCAGGGACTGGCCGAGACGCTGGCAGGCGAAGTGCTGGATGAGGCCACCTACCGGAACACAGAGCTGTGGAACGAATACCCCGACCTGCACGACCTGACCTACACGGTGGACAAGAACGGCAAGGCCAAGGCGGAGCTTGTGAAGCGGTACGGAAGCTGGACAGAGGCGGTGGCCGAGGCCCGGCGCCACGGCGTGAAGCTGCGGCAGGCGGAGGGATACCGGGACGGCAACCCGGCGGAACAGTACGAGGCCATCGTGAACGACACCCGGGCTGTGGGCGGCGTGAAGGAGAGCGCGGCAGCGCTCTTCCGCTCGGCGGCACAGGAAGCGGGCGTGGCGGGCGCAGCCAGCATGGAGAGCACGGACTGGCTCGACGTGCTGATGAACGTACACGACACCATCAAGCCCCGGATGATGAGCCGGTTTGCGGACGCTGCCGAATACGAGGACGCCAAGGTGGAACTGGCGGGCCGGATGATCGGCGACATCATGAGCCACCCGGAGATGACCGACGCCGAGGCGGTGTTCGAGGGCATCTTAAAGCACAACCGTGAAGTGGCCGCAATGGCCGCCGGAAGCGAGGAGCGTGCGGCTGAGGTGACGAAGGGGCTGAAGAGCGTGCAGCAGACCCAGCGGAAGGCTTTTGCCGACCGGATGCGGGAAAACAGCCGCAGCCAGAGCGCCGAGGTCAAGAGCGTGAGCCGGGCAGAACGACAGCTCAACGAGAATCTGGAAACGCTGGGCGCACAGGTGAGCACAGCAGCGGGTCTCGACGAGAAGATGACCGCTCTGCGGGAAGCCTACGAGCGGGAATGGAAGGCCGAAAAGAACCGGATGAAGCAGGCCCGGCAGGAGATGCTGGACGAGATAAAGCTGGAGCGGCAGCAGATGCGCTCCCAGATCAACGACCTTTCCCGGCAGGTGGCCGGAGAGCAGCGGAGAGCCGACCGGGCGGAGCATCAGCTGCTGGTACAGGAAAACGAGATCATGGAGTGGGAGGCCGAGAACCAGCGCAAGGCGGAAGCATGGCAGGAAAAACAGGCCCAGAGGAATGCCATTGCCATTGAAACGGCCCGGCAGCAGCGGGACGAGGACGTAGCCGTGGCCAAGGCACTGGCCGAAAAGCGGGTGCAGAAGGCCCGGGAAGGACGGAAGGCGGACGAACTGAAACGGAGCATCCGGAACAATGCCGCCCAGCTCAACCAGATGGTGCTGCGGCCAAAGCCCGGGAAATATGTACAAAAGAGCCTCATCGTGCAGGCCGCCGAGGTGGCGAAGCTGACAGACATGGCGGTGCTGAACAACAACGCCCTGACCAAGCTGACCGCCTTGCAGGACAGCATCCGGCGCAGTGGAGAGATGGACGTCAGCATCCACGCCGACTGGGAGAACAGCGGCGTGGAAAACCTCATCCAGACACTGCGGGACGATATGAACGCCAGCAAGCAGGCAAAGCTCGACCGGCTGCGGCAGCAGCTGGAAGAAGCCAAGGCCCTGCCGGATGGCGACAAGGCCGAACAGCTGCGGGACCGGCTGCGCCAGCGCATCCGGGAGACGGAGAACCGCACCTATCTGCCCATGACGGTAGATCAGCTGCGGATGCTGAAGGCCATTACGGCCAGCACGCTGCACATCATCCGAACCGAGAACAAGACCCTGAGCCTTGCGAGGGCAGAAGAGGTGGACGGCATGGCCATGAAGGCCGCCCGCGAGGTGCTGAACTCGGAGGGCAACGGCTTCGGAGAGAAATTTGAAAAGGCGAAGGGCGCGATGAACCGCTACCAGCTGGACATGCTGGGCGGCACGAGAATGTTCCGGCGTCTGGGCGGCTACACCAAAAACGGCCAGATGGAGAAGCTGGGGCAGATGCTGAACGACGGCCAGCGGCGGCAGACGGAGATCCTGGTAGAAGGCGAAAGCCTGTTTGCCAACGTGACCGGCAAGGAACACCTGAAAGAGGTGGAAGCTTTTGCCGGGCCGGGGGCGGAGCTGGTGGACATCGGATTGAAGGACAGCAAGGGCAATGCCGTGCCGCTGAACCACGCACAGCTGTGCAGCCTGTACATGCTGCTGCGCAACGAGGACAGCCGCCACCACCTGATGACCGGCGGTCTGACCCTGCCGGACGCTGCCCAGTACGCCAAGGGCAACATCGAGAGAGCCTACCAGCGCAGCCAGACCGTGATGCTGGGGACCCTGGTGAATGCCGACGGTGTCCCGATGGCCGACACCATTTTGCAGACGGTACAGGACGCCATGACGGACTATGACCGAAACTGGTGCAAGGACATGGAGGACTTTTTCGGGCGGTACACCACGAACCTCATCAACGAGACCAGCATGAAGCTGCTGGGCTACGACCGGGCCACCGTGAAGAACTACTACCCCATCGCGGTAGACCGGAGCACGCTGGCGACGGAGATCGAGGGCGTGAAGATGGATGCCACCATCGAGGGCAGGGGCTTTTTGAAGGAGCGCGTGAAGAGCGACAAGCCCATTTTGCTGGAAGAGTGCCAGAACGTGGTAAAGCGGAGCCTGCGGGACACGGCAGCCTATGCGGGCCTTGCGGCCCCCATCCGGGACGTGCAGCGGGTACTGAACAGCACCGTGGAGACGGCAGAGGGCATCGGTGTGCTGAAGAATAAAATCATCAAAGATAAATGGGGCGCGGATGCAGTAAGCTACATCGACGAACTATTGACCGATTTGCAACAGGTGAAAAAGATAAGTCGTAAAACATTTCTGACACCTATGCTTACGGCTGGACGCGGCTTGTATGCGGGGGCTGTGTTGACTCTGAACCCGGGCGTGGCCATCGCGCAGGCGGCCAGCCTGCCCACGGCGGGCGCTGTGCTGGGAACGGACACCATGGCGGCGGTGCTGCCCTTCGTGAAGAATTTCTCGGGCAAGCAGCGGGCCGCGGTGGAAGCAGAGATACGCCAGCACGGAGACGCCCTGCTGCAATACCGACTGCGGGGAACAAAGCAAGGCGAGCTCTCTTCTGTGGGCGCAAACATGGGACTTGTAAAAGAAACCATGAGTAAAATGCCTCATCTGACCGGCTGGATCACCGGCATGGACGAGATCACGGTGGCGGCGCTGTGGGAGGGCGCGAAGCGGTATGTGGAGCACCATACAGCAGAATTCAGCGAGGGTGCCGCGGAGAAGGGCAGCGAAGCCTACTGGGAAGCCGTGAACAAGATGTACCAGCGGGTCATCGAGGAAACACAGCCCAACTACACCGCCATGCAGCGGGCAGGCATCCAGCGCAATGACAGCGATGTTGTGCGAGGATTGACCATGTTTACCACCCAGCGCTTTCAGAACTACGGCATCCTGGCCGACGCCGTGGGCGACTACAAGGCTCAGAAGGCACGGTATGTCGCCGACCAGAGCGCCGAGAACAAAGCTGAGGTGCAGCGGGCCAAGCGGGACCTGGGGCGTGCGCTGTCGAGTCAAGCGGTGCAGACGGCTGTGTTTGCAGCAATGAAAATCATTTCGGATTTTCTTCTGCGGCGATGGGACAGAGAGCAGGACGAGAATGGTGATGTGACGGGTTGGAGTCTGTTAAAACGATATGGAGTTGTTTGTGTGCAAGCGGTAGCAGGATATGCAATGGGAGGCTCGGAAATATACAGCTTCGTTGACAATGTCATCCACGATACAGATTACGATGTCATCAGCATCTCGAATTTGGCCGGAGCGAACGATGCGGCAGAAGATGCAGCGAAGTTCAGTCATGAGCTGGCTAAGGATACGAGCGAAATGGATGAGGAGGAACTGGAAAAACATCACGGAAAGTTGAAAAAGTGTGCTCTTACAGTAATAAAAGACTCTGGAACATTGGTGGGATTGCCTGCACAGAACGCATTCAATCTGGCAACTGCGATTTGGGGCTGGGGCGAGAATATAGTTTATGGTGCGACCAAAGGCGAGTACGGAAAAGCTTTCTCAATAAACGGCCTCCCGGCTTCGGCCACCGGGCAGTACGACCGGCTGTACAACGCCATCCAGAGCGGGGACAGCGAGGAGGCTGCGGCGGCGATGAAGAAACTGGAACAGATGAATAAGACGGACAAGGTGGACGGCGAGCTGGCAAGGCGGCTGAAGCAGTACGACGCCGACGTGCTGGCGGCGGCCAAGGCCCGGAACGCCGGGAAGGCCCGGGCCGAGGAAAAGGCCCGAAAGGCCGTATTTGAAAAGCTGCGGGAGGGGCTGGACGTCGCCCCTGTGACAGACAGGGCCAAGGGCAAAACGGACGCGGCCCGGCGGGCGCAGCTCATCGACCTTGTGAACAAGGCGGTGGACGGCAAGGCAGACGAACTGCTGGCGGGCAGCAAGGACGGCAGCGTGTATGACGCCCTGCTGGAGGAAGTGGAGAATGGCCGGGCAAAGGACGCGCAGGAGGAGCTTGACCGCCTGATGACCGCAGGCAAGGACAAGGGCAGCATCAAGAGTAAAATCACGGAGAGCATGAAGGAAGAGTATCTGGCCGGAAGCGACCGGGACCGGGAGAAGCTGGAGAAGAAGCTGCTGGCCCTCGAGGACGCAGAGGGAAAACCGCTGTACGAGGAAAAGAACTTTGCACAGTGGGTAAGCGCTGCGGACAAGAAGGCCGAGAAGGCGAAGGACGAGAAGAACTGGTGGGAGGGGGTGAAATAAGATAAGAGCAGACGCTCTGGTAATGAACCAGGGCGCCTGCTCTTTTTGTTTGTTTGAATAAGTCCGCAGTAGTTTTGTTACGAGGGACGTGGTAGGCTTTTTATAGAGTGCTTGCCCTACTGAGAGCGGCAGCGGACCGGAAGGAAACCTCTCAGCTTTGCAGTCCGCCTGACGGCGGCGCTGCAAAGCAGCTCCCCTGGCGAGGGGAGCCTTTCTCAAAGGAAGGAGCTTCAAAGTGAAAGTAAGAGTAGTGAAGGACCATTTTTGCGGGACAGGCTGGCGGGCGGAGCCGGAGACGCTGTACCTAGGCGGCGTGGGCGCCGTATACGTGGAAAAGCTTGAGTTCGTGCTGCCGGAGACATGGGCCGGTATGGCCGTGACGCTGCACATCGAGCAGGAGGGCGGGACTGTGCCGCAGCCGATGCTGCTGGATGGAAATAATAACGCTCCGGTGGATGGGCGTTTCACGACGGCGCGGCAGGGCCTCTGGATGCTGATGGCCACGGACGGCGAAGGCCGGCGCGAGATGACCATGCCCGGGAAATATGTGTGCTACCAGACGCTGGAAAACGGCGAGGGAACTGGCGCAGACGGACCGGCGATGCCGCTGCGGTATCAATATTTACAGCTGGTGCTTGAGCAGGAAGCCCGGGCAGCGCTGGAAGCACAGAGAGCCGCCCGATACCGGCAGTGGGTGGCCGACCGATGCGCTGCAAAGGAACACGCACTGCTGCTTGAAGCGCTGAGCGGAATGCGTTACTCCGACGCCAGCGCATGGGACATGATAGCGCAGCTGAAGCAGCGCTGGAACAGCCCCCCGCCGGAGCAGGCAGAGCCGGTGGCAGTGGAGAGCATCCGGCTGGACAGCAAAGAGCTGAGCATAAAAGTGGGAGAGTCCTGCCCCCTGAAAGCTACGGTGCTGCCCGGAAGCGCACCTCAGACCGTGGAGTGGATGGCCGAACCGGAAGGCATCGTGCAGCTCCGGGAAAATACTCTGACCGCCGTGAAAGGCGGCACAGCGCTCCTGACGGCCATCGCAGGCGGAAAGCTGGCGCAGCGCAGAGTGCGGTCGGTGGCTGTATCGCTGGAAAAGCTGGCGCTGGACAAACCGTCCGTAAAGCTGAAACAGGGCGAGTCTGTGACTCTGACCGCGACTCTGACGCCGACCCAGTCTACCGTGACAGCGGTGAGCTGGACAACGAACAATGCGGCGCTGGCCGTGATGAAAGACCAGACGACCGCCGTAGAAAACGGAAAGGCCGTGAACACGCTAGCAGCCCTGAAGGACGGCAGCTGCATCATTACTGCTGCCGCCGGAGGAAAGAGCGCCGTGTGCAGCGTCACGGTGGAAAAGAATGGACAGAGCGGCGGGGATGAACCTGCCATCGTGATGTATGCGGTATCCAACCGGCTGAACGGGCTGAGCACGAGCCGGGCGGATGTGGTCGTCCAGAGCGGCAAGGCGTACACCGCGGCTTTGACGCTGAACGAGGGATACTGGCTCATATCCATCAAGGTGACGATGGGCGGCGAAGACGTGACAGCCACCGCATGGAACGAGAAAAAGATGACCGTCTCCATCCCCGATGTGACGGGAAACATCGTCATAACGGCAGAGGCGAAGCTCCCGATGCTGAAGGAACTGGCGGTGGGAACGGTGACAAAACTGGTGGAAAAGGACGGGGCAGTGGCGGAAGAATTCGTGGTCATAGCGCAGGACTACGAGAAAGAGCTGAACGGCGAAGGCCGGACGCTCCTTGCCCGGCGGCACGGTATCACCGGGAAAAAATGGAACACAACATGGTGTACGTATGCCGACAGCCTGATTGACGTCTACCTGAACAGCGAATACCTGAAGGACGCCCCACAGGCGCTGAAAGACATTCTGACGGAGACGAAATTTTACTACACGCCCGGTTACTCCGGAAGTGGCAGCAGCTATACAGGAAGCCACACGGTAACCACGCTGAGCCGGAAGGTCTTTTTGCCCTCGTGCTATGAGTTCGGATTCGAGTCATACGGATACACTTCGGCCAGCAGCCCGAAATACTACCACCTGGAAGGCTCGACCTTTGCCGATGCAAAGAAGCTTGCTCTGGCGCTGCTGGCGGCGGATGCCGAAACGGCGGGGAGCGTACCGAACACCGATTTCCATTTCTGCCTCTGGACCCGGACGCCGGTACTGAACAACTACGACAGCGGCCTGACCGGAAGTGCGCTGAAAGAGTATCTGTACAAGGGCGCTGAAGCGGTGTGGGCGCAGATGCTGACGGCACCGGATAAGCTGAACTGGGGCGGATACAAGGTGAACGAACCGGAAAACATGAGATGGCCTGACCTTTACAGGTGCTGGACGCACCCCTGTTTTACACTGCCGGGAAATACCGTTATCGACGCAAAGGGAAATATCGTGGAGGTGAGAGAAGAATGAGCACGGATAATGCACTGGACGCCCTGACGGCGCGGATGCTGGAAGCCGTAAAGAACACCCGCGAAAGCGCGGACTCCGCTGCAGCCAGCGCCCAGCAGGCACAGAAGATGGCGGAGGGAGAGATGCAGGGAACGTCGCTGACTGGCGCAGAGAAAAAGCTGCTGGTGCAGATATTGCAGCTGGCGGCGAACAAGAACAGCGAGATGCAGCCCGCGGTGGATGAGCTGAAAAAGCTCTGGAAGGAGAGCTCCTGATGATAGAACGCAATATCTCCCTCGCCTCGACGGGTTCGGCGCGGACATCGGGCTGTGACAACCAGCTGCGTCTGGGCTACAGCAGGAACCGGGGGATATACCGGCTGAACATCACCCAGACCGGCGAGTGGGAGGGAATGACCATCCGGGCGCTTTGGCACACAGAGCGGGGAATGCTGTTTTCGTCGCTCGTGGAGGACGGAAAAATAGAAGTACCCGCCATCGTGACCTCTACACCCGGGTGCGGCAGGCTCGTCTTTGAGGGAAGCGACGGAACCCGCACCCTGACCAGCGCGGACATCAAGTACAGCGTGGCCATGAACAGCGGCACGATGGGGGACATCCCCGAACCGCCGGTGCCTGCATGGCAACAGCTGGTAGCCCTCGTGGAGCAGGCAAAGGACGAGGCGTGGCAGGCCGGAAAGGACGCCAGACAGAGCGCTGCAAAGGCCAATGAAGCATATGAAAACACCATCGGCGCAAAAGACTCGGCTGTAACGGAGATACGCAAAGCCGAGACGGATGCACTGAACAATGTGGAGGCATCAGCCGGCCCGGCGGCGTCTGCGGCTGCGGATGCTGCCGCAGACGTCGCAAAGGAAAAAACCGAAAAGGCCATTCAGGAAGTAAAGGACAGCGCGGTAAAGGAAGTGAAAGATGCCGCAGCAGGGGCAGCCGCCCGCGCTGCCCAGTCGGCAACGGATGCGGCCAGTTCTGCCGCCGAGGCAAAGAAGACAGCTCAGGACATCCAGGGCTACTACGACGGCGTACAGGATCTCGTGACCGACACGCTACGAGACTACACCGGCGGCTACTACCGCAGCTATGATTTGACCATCCCGGCGGCGGGCTGGAAAGAGATGACCAAGTCCGTAGGACGGTACTGGTACAGCTGCGACGTGGCCATCGAGGGGTGCGACAGCTCTTACGTCCCGATGGGGACCCTGACGCTGGACACGGCCGGAGAGGTCGAAAAAGCAAACCTTGCGACTGTGCTTCAGACCGTGGAGGGCGGTGTGCGGTTCTACGCTGCTATCCCCCCGAAGGTGAACATCCGTGCCTTTGTAACGCTGTTTGCAAAGGGAACGGCATCGATGCAGCAGGCATCCGCTGAAGAAGTGCAGAGGATGCTTGACGAAATTTTTAATGGATAAAAGAAAGAGAGGAAAAAACACATGGCCAGTTATGATTTGACCCGTATCCCCGCGCTGCGCGACCTGCAGGAGCTGGGCCGCCGCCAGAAGAATGTGACGGACGGTCTCGGCCAGCGCGTATCTGCGCTGGAGACCAATGCTCCCACCAAGGTGAGCGACCTGACGAACGACAAGAAATATCAGACGGAGACGGAAGTCTCCGCCGCCATCAACAAAGCTGTCGCTGCGGCGGACCACCTGAAGCGCAAGATCGTCACCTCGACCGGGAACATCGACCTGAAGGCGGCAGACGCTGCACAGTACATCTACATGGTCCCGAAGGGTACTGCCGGTACCTCCGACAAGTACGACGAGTACATGGTCATCGACGGCGTGCTGGAAAAGATGGGCGACTGGAAAGTGGATCTGAGCGGCTATGTCAAGAAGGAAGCCGGCAAGGGTCTCTCGACCAACGACTACACCAGCGCGGACAAGCAGAAAGTGACCAACATGGAAAAGACCATGAACGCCCGCATCGCTGCCAGCATGGCGACCGATACCGAAGTGAACGCGATGCTGGATGAACTGTTTGGCTCTTAAAGGAGGACAAGATGGGGATAACGCTTGCTCATCTGAAGGAAGCCGTGGACCGGCTGCTGGACAGGATCGCGCTGGTGGCTCAGACGGCCTCCAAGAGCATCGAAGAGATGGGAAAGACAAAGGCAGATAAGGTGAACATCATGTCTTTGACCATCCCGGCCAGCGGCTGGTCGAGCGACAGCACTGCGGGATGTCCGTATTATCTGGACATCCCGGTGTCCGGCCTGACGGCAAACGACTGTGTGGCCGTAGTGGTAGCACCGACCTGTGCAAAGACCGCCCTGACGGCAGGGCTCACATCGACCGAAAGCTTTGCAGGAAAACTGCGGCTGCGAGCGCAGCAGACGCCGACAGCTGCCATCACGGCAGTTTATTACATTGTGAAATAGGAGGGATGGACCTATGGCATGGGGTCCCATATCGGTCGGCGGCAGTGTGAGCGGTTACACGCTGCCGACAGCAACGGCCAGCGTCCTTGGCGGCGTGAAGACCGGCAGCAACATCACGAACTCCGGCGGCACCATCAGTATCACCAAAGCCAACGTGACGGAGGCGCTGGGCTATACGCCGCCCACGACCAACACCTGGCGCGGCGTGCAGGACAACCTGACCAGCACGGCCAACGACCAGAGTCTGAGCGCAAATCAGGGCAAGGTGCTGAAAGGCCTCGTGGACGGC
>OOAD01000282.1_pt1 | contig 39638 bp, 47 predicted proteins | sample 1671151 | NCBI WGS metagenome assembly OOAD01 (sample SAMN06348127, study PRJEB24527) | human gut metagenome | biome: human gut; feature: ankylosing spondylitis patient; material: feces | host: Homo sapiens | place: China | collected 2015-10
AATATGAAATATCAAATATATTATTGAATAGTTTTAATGTTTTTCTGTACTATATCACAGCAAGCGCACTAATCTGTTTTACCTTTCGGAAACGATAAATGTCAGTTCTAACTAAATAGTGCAAATATCCGGATAGAATAAGCCATACGGTAAGCAATATAATCCCAATAATCATGGTTTTTCTTTTAAGTATTCTTTATTCAAATGATTGTTTTCAATAAGCCATCTAATCATTGAAATAGCGGTATCAAAAGAACCAATATTCATTTCCTGGTGCTTCATATCATATCCAAGTTCTTCGTATGAAATAAACCAGAAGGAGCCGTCACTATTCATTGCAAAATCAGCATTTGGGCGGTTACTTTGAGTAATTGACTTTGGCATAATTTCCAGAAGCCGGTCAAGACTCCATGCAGGAACATCTTTTCCCCAGAGAGCGTCGAAAATCTCCTCTCCGGTCATCAGGGTTCCGTCCGGGTGTTTATGGAAAGGGCTTTCTAGTTTTGCTATTCTTTCCGGTGTCCAATACTTCCCTCTCAATGTGGGAGGTTTTGTTTGAAGTTCCCATTCCCACGATTTTACCCGGCTTTTGGTGTGGTGATACACCATGTCGGCCGTTTCCGGTTTCAGTCCCAGCGAAAGAAGTATTTTCGACTGGTCGCGTGTAGTTGCTATTTGTGATTTGAAGTCCATATATTATTCCTCCACTTTTACAAAGATTACTTCTGTTTTATCTTCACGCTTTAATGCGGAACATTCACCAATTACTTGTTTGAACACGCGGCAATCACTTGTTAGACCGCCTATGAAACAATGGCAGCATGCGATTACACCTTTTGGTGGTTTCTCTGCTTTCAGCCTTACAAATCCAATCTGAAAGGTTTCTCCTATCTTAAATTCTTTTTTTGGCATATTTCAATCCTCGTCTTTAGGGAATAAGTCCTCAATATTCTCACTGGTATAATAGCTTAGCACATCTTCAAAATGGGAAATGCAAATACCGGTATTTTGTGCCACACAGTCTACATAAGTTTCAAAATCTACTTTCAATATGTCATCAAACACCTCCCGGCAATTGGAATAGTCTATCCACACCATAAGACCGTAATTTTCTTGCCATTCATGGGTGTCTACAAGTTCTTGTAGCCTTTTTAATTTCTTAAAATCCATATCCTATTTATTTTCATTGTTCTTTAATCGAATTTGTTCCTGAAGCTGTTCAGCATTCTTTTTCTGAAAGTTCGGACACTGATATACATCTCCAAACGCAATTAGTACCATGACAGGGAATAGCATCCCATGCTGGCAACTTCTTCCAAATGCGTCAGCAAATGTGCAGTCTTCGCACCGCCCGTTTACGTCATACGCTGCCATATTATTTTTCTTTTTTATCGTTTTGTATTTCAGATAATTTATTAATCACTAGGTATGTAAGCATAAATTCTATAAAAAGAATGTCGTAATCCAAACCGGAGAAATAGCTCATTGCAATAACGAAAGCCACAAGACCTACAAAAATTGCAGTAGCAATAAAATACTCTTTCATCATTAATACCTGAATTTACCGAACTGAATAACTGCCATCGGCTTGCTGAAATCATAACCCCGGAACCACTCTTTCCAGTCGTCTGCCGACAGACCATCGTTGGCCGCAAGTTCTTTCAGTTCCGGATATTTACCGTCGATGTCGAAAAAATTGAAAGAGGCACATCCGTCGCGATCCAGCTGGAAGGTAAGTTTCTGAATACCTGTTCCAGATTCCGCAGTCAGACAGCCTATTGTTATTTGTCTGCTGAAATACGGACGGGCTTCCCACTGACGGACGGAGATAACCGCTTCACCTTGCTGCACCTCGTGTATGCGTTTTGCCCAAAGCGGGAAGTTGGCCCGGATGGTGTGTCGTTTTTCGCCGGAAAGGAATTTCTTACGGAATCCGGTAGGGTTTCCCGACCGGGGATGTTTGGTCGGGAAAGATTGCGAAAGCATGAGCACGTAAGTCTTTTTCATAACTTTTTTAGATTTCATGTTCATCGTTTTATTACATTTTACCTACCGCAAAAATAACAATTTTAAACCGAAATCGCATCAAAATTGCTTCTAAATTTCATAAAACCTCCGAATTTTCGTTTTTGTCCTTCAAACTACCGAATCAGACCGCTAACTTTGAGGAAAAACACAAAGACTATGTTAGTAACGAAAACCGAAGAAATCAGGGCATACGTGCCCACCAGCGTGTACAGCGGCGACCAGTCACTTCTCACAATCATGGAAGAAACAGAAGAGAACATTCTTGTGCCGATACTTGGGCGTAAACTCTACGAAAAGGTATGCGGAGAATACGATAAGGCTATGGAAGAGTATGGCGGAGTGACGGCGGCCTACGTGGAAAAAGAAAACCTTACACCCGAAATCCGTCTGATACGTGCCTGCCAGCTTCCGGTGGTCTACTTGTCGCTGGCCAACAGCACCGGCATTCTCACGGTGAGTCTGAACGACGGAGGTGGACTGAATCAGGTGTACACCGACGGGTACGACAAGGCCGACGAGAAATCCGTGAGCCGGTTTGAACGCGATGCGTATTTCAAGGGCCGTCGCGGAGTGGACCGTCTGCTGGTATTCCTGGAAGAGGATGCGTGCAGTCAGGCTCCCGTGTTTGCCGATTTGTGGCGCGAAAGCCGGTATTTCTACCTGCAGGGCGACTTGCTTTTTACTACCGCTATCGAGATGAACCGTTTTCTGGACATTAACGAAAGCCGGGAGAAATTCATCTCAATGTTGCCTGACATACGCTATTGCCAGAGCGCTTACATAGAGCCGGAGATAGGGGAGGAGCTGACCGATGCGCTGGTGAAATGGTGCACGCGCTCGCTAAAGTCCGACCTTTTCACGGGCGAAGACAAGGATGCCATAAATGCGGTGTGGCAGAAGGCGGTGGACTGTCTTCGCATGACGCTGGCACTCTATATCGAGTCGCGCCGTCCGGAAAAACAGCGCAAGTACAGCGAAAACGAGGCAGCTTATTCCATGACAAAGGCCCGCAAATTTATCTCCAACCATCAGGATTCTTTCGGAGAGTTTATCAAGGATTCTCCGCTGTATGTGCCTCCGCTCACTGAAACAACCGGACCGGACAAGCAGCCCATATTCGATTATGACAACCAGGACAACGCCATCTTCGTCATGCGTCCGCAAGCCTTCACCAGGCACTGATTTTTTGTCCTTCATTCCCAGTTGTCATATACCTAACTTTGGAGTATAAAGAAACGACAAATGGATACGACAAACTACCAGATACATCTTCCGGCCCTTCCCGACAGCTGGAACCGGCTGTCGACCGAAGAGCTGGAAGAGGTGAACAGACTTTACAAGCGTAAGGAGGCTATGGCTGCGGAAGGCGACGAGGAACGTGCCGACCGCCTTTTCAAGCTGAAGTGCTTTATGCTTTTTCTCGGACTGAAAATCGTGCGGCGCACCGTGACCGATGAAAATGGTGAAACGGTGTTTCTCTTCCGGCGCAAAGGGATTCGCCACCTGTTTGAGCGCATTCCCATGCGGGCATGGCAGGTGGACCAGTGGATTGACCAGAAACTCGGTTTCCTGGACAATCCTTTTGCACGCACCGTCACTCCCTACGGAATTATCCGCCTTCGTATGGGGACCCTTCGTCTGAAAGCGCCGAAAGATGTGATGTCCGATGTCAGCTTTGCGCAGTACCAGTCCGCACAGAATCTGCTTATCATGTACTGGGATGCACAGAAGGTTCTACAGACGCTTGTAAGGCGAAAATCGACCCATGCCGCCATCCGGATGCAGTTGCGCCGCATGAAGCAGGCACGATGCCGGTTTCTGGCCACGCTGTTTAATGAATCCGTGCGCGAGACGGGAGAGATACGCGAAGGACGCTACCTGCGCAAGTGTAAGCGCCGCGTGTGGTCGTTCAACTCCGGACAGATACAGAAAAACGCCCGCTGGTTTAGCATGGTAGAAGCCCGCATGTTCCCCGTCATGGTGCAGTATTTCCAGAGTGTGCAGGAAGCCTACGCACGCATGTATCCGGAGCTGTTCACGCCTAACGGGAAAAAGAACGGACGGCAGAACCCCATCAAGATAGAGGTGGAAATGATTAACAACATCATGAAGTATCAGGGATTCAGTGACTACGACGCAGTGTACGACAGCGAGGCGGTCCGCATCCTGGGAATTATGAATGCCATGGCCAAGGAAGCCAAGGAAATTGAGAAAATGAATCAGAAATACAGAAAAGGGAAATGATAACCGATTACCAGAGTAACGCATACCGAATTTCTTACCAGGGCGTGTCCATGACAGAAAACGCACTGGAAAACCCCAACCTGATTCAGGTGGGGGTAGTCCCGGGCTGTACCATCATGGTTGCTCCGCAGAAAAGCTACGGCATAGATTATCTGCCCAACGGAGAATACCGAAGCTGGACGCTGACGGGATACAACACCCGTCTGAACCGCACGGAGGCACACTACATCTATGCCCGTCTGGAACGTGGTTCTGACGATGCCATGGTGCTGTTTTCCGTGAACGACTATGCTACTGACGGAAGCATCGGCGGAGAGAATCCCAGCGAAGATTTCTATTACATACGTATCGGAAGCATTACCGCCACCGACAGTCTGGAAGCTGCCACCCTCGACCGTGAAATTACACTGGACTACGGTAAGCTTTTTACTCCTGAAGGTAATGACCAGGATGCAGCCGGATGGAAGGAACTGTTTGAACTGACCGCAGAAGGATTGATCCGTCCGCTGAAACGTTTCACTTCCTTTATTGTGCAGGGCACGCTTTCCATTATCGGAAAACTGGTTATCAACGACAAGCAGATTACGGATGTGGCACGCCAGGTAGATGAAGGGGAATTTTCTGCCAGTGATGAACTTATACCAACGACGGCTTTACTTGTAGGGAAATATATAACAAAGATTAGAGAATATTTTTTAAGTAAAGATAGGGAAGATCAGACTAAATTCTTGCTAAGGCTTATTGGAGGGGCAGAATTTGGAGCTTATGCTTCTGGTATATCAGGAGCACGAATTTCTTCCGACGGAGCAGCAGAGCTGCTTAATTTGTTGCTTAGAGGTGCGTTGACGATAGGAGAATATAAAAAAGGCTTGAAAGGAGCCAATATTGACGAACAGGGTGTTGCAGATTTACTTTCTATACTTGTACGAAGCGGAATAGAATCAGCTAATTTCTCTACTGGTGCGTTAGGGGCTGGATTCTGTCTGAAGAAAGACGAAAACGGTGACAGTTATCTGGAGGTAGACCGTATGCTTGTCAGAAAGGTAGCCACATTTATTCGGTTGCTTATACAACAGATAAAGCATGTTGGCGGTCAGATTATTCTGACTCCGGCATCTATGTCTTGCGTTAAGATAGAGGATAAAGGAGATTTCTATCGTTGCTATTTTGAGAACACGGACGGAGAAAGAACAATAGAGCAGGAATTTGTTGTCGGTGACTTGGCAAGGGCACAGACTTTTAACGTTAAGGAAGGTGTTAATGAGAACGTCACTAATACCTACTATTGGCGTGCTGTTGTAGGCACAGGAGATAACTATATAGACCTTTCTAAAACCGATTGCGATACAGGTTCTACTGAACCTAAGGCTGGCGATGATATCGTACAGTTGGGTAATAAGTCTGATGCTACACGTCAGGCAGCTATTATCTTGTCTGCATACGGCAATGATGCACCGTATTTTAAATTGTATCGTGGTATCAATTCCTATTCTTTGGACGGAAAAGAATTTGCTTCATTTTCTCGTTCGGAAGTAATGATTATTGCCGATGCTATAAAATTTAGTTCGGGAGAAAGCGTAAAGGACTATATCGACAACGCAGTAGGGGAAGTCAATACAAAAGTAGACGATGCTATATCTGATTTATCTGAAAACATTTCATTTGTAAATCAGTTATCTAAGGATTTAGAAGCTGTTAAAAACCAAATAGACGGTGCTATTGAAACATGGTTTTATGAACCAGTTCCTACATTAAGTAACGAGCCTGCTGTAAATTGGACTACAAACGAAGACAAGAACGTACATTTAGGCGACTTGTATTATGACGGAAACGGAAAGGCTTATCGTTTCCAGATGTCAGACACTTCTTATGTATGGCAGGTAATAACCGATTCTGATATCACAAAAGCTTTGGCTGACGCTAAAAAAGCGCAGGACACGGCAGATGGAAAGAGAAGGGTATTTGTGACTACCCCGTCTAATGCCTCGGTGTATGATATTGGAGATTTGTGGGTTAATGCTACATACGGAAGCTACAAGAATGATTTGCTTCGATGCAAGACTGCCAAACAAGCAAATGCACAGTTTTCTATTGAACATTGGGAACTTGCTTCTAAGTATACGGATGATACTAAGGCAAATCAGGCTCAGGCTGCGGCAGATGCAGCTAAACAAGCAGCTGATAGTGCACAGCAGACAGCCAATAACGCCGTTCAAAGCGCGGCAACTGCAAACGCCTTATTGTCTGATATAGCAAATGACAACAAGCTGACTGCTCAGGAAAAGCAGGAAACAAAAAAAGAATGGGATATTATTGTTTCTGAAAAGCCTAAAAACAATGCAAGTGCTGACAAGTACGGAGTAAGCAGGACTGCTTACGATACGGCTTATAATACGCTAAGTGCTTATATAACACCGTTGCTTTCAAGTCTTTCAACAACAAGTAATATATCAGGAGCTGCATTCAGAAGCAAGTTTAAGGATTACTACGATGCTCGCACCGATTTATTGAACGCTATATCAGCAAAGGCTAAATCCCTTGCAGATGCTGCACAACAAACCGCAGATGCGGCACAAGAAAAGGCTAATCAGGCAATAAAGGATGCTGCCAACGCAAAGGCAGCAGCAGACAATGCACAAAGTGATGCTGATGAAGCTAAGAGCCGATTAGATAGTTGGGCTTCTGACGGTTCTATTTCTCCAACAGAAAAGCAGTCATTGAAAGAAGAAATAGCTAGAATTGACGCAGACAAGACACAGATTGCAAACGGATATAGTAAGTACAATCTAGGTACTCCTACAAATTACAACAATGCACACACGACTTATCGTGCTGTGTTGGTAACTCTTACGGCTTCATCTCCTGAAACAATTGCTATTCCTTCTGATTTTTCGACTAAGCAAACTGCATATTATACACAGAGAACAAACGCTTTAACTGCTATCTCAAATGCTGCACGAGATTATGCGCAAGGTATAGCCAACGATTTAAGTTCTTATAAGAAAACGGTAAGTTCACAGTTTGAGCAGACCAACAACAGTATTACTGCTGCTGTAACTTCTTCAAAAGAATACACCAATAATGCTATTAATAATATTCAGATTGGAGGTAGAAATCTAATTGCTATATCTAATATAGTAGATGGTTATATACAAGCAGAAAACGGAAATTATTACAGTGTAAAAGATGGATACAATTACTGCTCAAAAGATTTTATCCCTGCAAAATATGGATATTATACACTAACATTATACAAAAGTATATCGGTAGATAGACATTCAGGCTCTATTCATTGTTACGATAGTAGCAAAAAATGGTTAGGCATTTGTTTGCCTGGTATTACTTGGACATCTCCAAAAACAAAGACTTTCCAAACTTTAGAAACTACAAAATATATAAAGTTTACCTTAATAAAAGGTAATGTTGAAGGTAATTGGAAACTTGAAACAGGAACTAAATCTACAGATTGGTCACCTGCACCCGAAGACTCGGAAAACGCTTTGACTGAATACAAAAAAGAGGTAACATCACAATTCAGTGTACTAGAAGGTGAAATTAATAGTAAGGTTTCTTCTACTGAAATTACTACTATTAAGCAGGAAATAATTAATACGGCAGCGAGCGATGCAACCAAAAAGGCGAATGATGCAAAGACTTCAGCAATAAGTACTGCCTCTGCTGACGCAACTTCCAAGGCAAATAAGGCAAAGCAGGACGCTATATCCACTGCCGGACAAAATGCAGACAAGAAGTACGCAACGATTACTACTGTAAAATCTATGCAGACAGTCATAGAACAGCACTCAGAAAAATTATTGCTAAAAGCCGAAAAGTCAGAAGTAACTACCGTTCAGAACAACCTTAATCAGACTAATAACAATTTGTCAGCGCTGACTACACGTGTAAGCAAAGCAGAAGTCGCGTTACGACCGGATAACATTTGGATTGGTATTTCTTCTAATGTTACAAGTGTGAGCAAAATAACCAACATTGTTCCTGACAGTTGCTTCGATGATGCTAATTATAGCTTGCTTTATACCGGAGGTTCACGAGTTAGTGCGGCAACTGCCAACAATAGTTGTCCTACAAGTTATTGTATGAAGTCTACTCAACGTGATGTACAAGCTAAAAATTATGTTTCTGTTGCCGAAGGAGAGAAATATTACATTTCTGCGTATGTAAATGCTCAATTAGCTAATCATACTGTAACAGTTGGTCTTATACTAAAAAAATCCGACGGTACTACAAGCTGGCATAATAATGGTTCTTCTGTTGCAGCTAAAACTAGCGGATGGCGAAAACTATCAGGTTATATTACAATTCCCGCTGGATATACAAAAGCCGGTATTTGGTTTCAAATTGATGGGGGGTCAAACTTTGGTTCGGCATACTTCACCAAAGTTTATGCCTACAAAGTAGATGAATCTGTTAATCAAAACTATGCTTTATTGACAAGCAACGAAAAAAGATTGACTACTTTTAATAATGTAGCAAATCAAAGAAATACATTATACAAAACGTCAGGTTTAAAAAAAGGAGATATAGTAACCATTTCATTTGAATACGAAGCAAGTAATCTTATTTGGAACGCAACGATGAACTCATATTTTATGGTTCAGTTTGACGATAAATTTGGTTGGTCTGCTTATAATATTCCTAATTTAAAATCTAATGGTACAGGTAAAATTATTACTCCTCCCTTAACTTTAGGTGGTAGTGATACAAATATCAAAGATTCTAATATTGAAATGGTTTTTTATTACATTTCTTCTGTGTTACAAGACAATAAACCAATAGGTTACTTCCGTGTTTGGAATCTCAAAGTCGAAAAAGGAGAAAGGTCAACACCGTGGAGTGCTGCACCTAGCGATTATTCCACAACAGAAGAGATTAAGACAGGAATTACCGTTAAAGAGAACGCCATAAGTATTTTCGGAAAAGATGTATCTTTACAAGGAAAGATTACATTCAGTTCTCTTAATAGTAGTTTGCAGAGCACAATCAATAATAAAGCTGACTCAGGCGATGTTACTTCTGTTATAAACTCCTCTAAAGAGGATTTAGCTAAAAAGCTTGGTTATGCAAATTATTCTGATATGGTTTCCGCAGCAACAGCCGGAAATACAATCATTGAGGGAGGACATATTCGTACAAGTCTGATTGAAGCGGATGCTCTTGTAGTAAAAACACTTAATGCAACAAATGCCGATGGTATAAGTACTTTAGTAGATAAAGACGGTATGAATATATCCAAAAGCAATAATTCACTTTTAAATATATACTTTGGTAACTTCGGTCCTGTTAACTATGGAGTTATTAATATGTATAGTTATGATAAAAAAAATGATAGAAGAAGTGAAGCAATAGGAATAACTCCGTCAGGAATAGAACTGTATACCTATGATGGTTCTGGTGCAGAAATACTTAGAAGTGAAACAAGACTTTCATTTGGAGAACTTAAAATATTGGATGAATCTCAGACAGGTATTCACATCCATAAAACTGGCATTACTCTAACATACAGTAAAAATAAAGACGAATTAGGACTTCCAGTTCATTATGTTAAATGTATATATTCTGCTTATATATCAAGTTCCGGAAGTGTCATTGATAAAATGGGAACTAATATTCCAAACAGCTCAGGAAATCCTATTACATTTTCTGTATCAAAATATGCAACAGGACGCTATAGGGTTAAACATAATATAGGGAATACACTTTATCATGTTCAGATAACAGCTTTATCTAATGGAAATTTAACTGTTGCATTAATTGAAAACATTGATAGTACATACTTTGAATATAGTACGACAAGTTACTATAACGGCTGGCCTCTTATGGATGCTAAAGTATTTATAGCTGTTTATTACGAATCACCCAAACTTGGAACATTTTAAATATAACTTTCTATAAAAACTGTTTAATTATGAAAAAACTTAATTTTAAAGCTGTCCCGACAAGGGACATTGAAGGAAACCTGGAGCCTAGAGATATATCAAAAGAACTGGGAAATTATATCTATCGTGAAACTTCTGACTTGGGAGAATTAGACCTTGCACAGAGAATCTACAAAGACGGAGAAGTAGAAGCAAATGAGAGTGAAATAGAAATCATCCGAAAGTACATCGACAGCGGATATAAGGCGTTTGTAAAGAAAGCCTTTGAAGAAATGGTTTCGGATGTTCAAGAAGTTCAACCTTTATAAAAAATAATTATGGATATTAAAAATCAATCTTATGGCAAGGTTATCAGTGCTGCATACCAGCACTACATTACATTAACAGAAGTAGAGGACAAGTACAAGCCTATCTTCACGACTATCACAGTACCGTCATGGGAAGGGCTAGATCAATTTGCTGAGATAGACGAAGCGGAAGCGGAAAGAATACGTACAGTCAAGAACGCTGCCAAAGGGAATGTAGAATATCCCGAAGAGCAGGTAAATCAAATGATTGGATTGTTCGCAACTTTTATCAATACTATGAGCCTGGCAGACGAACAAGCATTGCAGTTCAAGAATATTTATCCTAAATGGGAAACATTTATCAACAAACAGCTTGAGCAAGGTTACAAGGTATTGTATCAGGATAAACTATACAAGGTTAAACAGACAATATCTACCGTACTTGAGAATCAGCCACCTTCAATAGATACAGCAGCTTTGTATGAGGAAATCAATCCTACAGTTGAGGAAGGAGGTCATGCAGGCACACTAGAAGTTCCGATCCCTTACAACAACAATATGGAGTTGTTTGAAGGGAAATACTACTCTCAGAACGGTGTGACTTACAAATGTACACGAAATACAGAGCAGGCAGTCTATCAGGATTTGTCGGACTTAGTAGGTATTTATGTTGAACAAGTATAATAAAAAGGTATGAAAGTATTTAATTGGTTACTGATTTTGAACTTATGCAGGCGCAAGCCATTACGATTACATGCTCCTTGCTAGCTGATTTAACCGTATTTATTACCATGTGTGCCGTGGAATATGTACAGAAATCATCCGGCATAGGTAAGTTTGACTGGCTCGATATTCTGGCAGGGATGATTACTCCTCTAATTATTACTATTGTAATTATATATCTATTATAAATAATTTTAGATATTTGAATAGACCAATTAAAAACATTAAAATATATTTTCCTATTAATATTTTTTGTAATTTAGCGGCGTGATAGGGAAAACAGGGATTCCCTTCTTCGATGAGAGTTTTATCAACACAGAAAGGAGACAAGCGATTGTCTCCTTTCTTGTTTTTGTCTGCCGAGAAACCGTCGTTTTTTTGTCCTTCATTCTCCAATGTGCTCTTCGTAACTTTGTATTGCAACAAAAGCCAAATGTTTAACTAAAAACGACGACAAGATGAAAAAGATGATTTTAATGTTTGCACTGCTGATTTCTGCAGTGACCGTTTTCGCACAGGGAGCTGTAACCTCTGAACCTTCTACTGCCGGATTCGTAATCGACCTGGGCACGTTTACCGGAATCGTAGCACTTATTTCGGCCATCGTGACACAGATCCTGAAAGTCATTCCTGCCATTTCAGGAAGCAAGCTCGCAAAAATCGGTGTGAGTGTGGCGGTAGGTATGGTGGTGTGCGTGCTGGCATGGGCGCTTCAGCTTACTCCTCTGCTCGAAGGATACCAATGGTGGGGAACGCTTATTTACGGACTGGCTGCCGGCCTTAGCGGATGCGGTTTCTACGATGTGGTAAAAGCTATTGCCGCTCTTTTTAAGGATAATACGGAAGAGATGGAATAACGGGGAGTCGGAAGGAGGCACGGAATGGACGCAGAAATGGTGACGGCCATAAGCGCAGCTGTAGTTTCCGTGGGCACCTTGATTTTTACTCAGTACAACAAAATGACGCAGAAGTATCGTGACCAGATGAACGATATGAAGTTGGAACGGTACAAGCAGGAAACCGAACGTCTTAGCTTCAAGCGAAGCGAGAATACGGCAAAGGTATTCGGTGAGCTGTGGAAGGTGCTCTACGAAACAAAGGCCGACAGGGTGTACATCGTACAGCCGCACCCGCTGGGTAACGCAGCCTTCCTTTCCATCTATTTCGAAGTGAAACGCAAGGGGGTGTCGGGCATGAAGGATAATGTGCAGCGGCTCCCCATGAGCGAAATGGCAGTATTCAGCAGAGGACTGGCCGAAAACCTTTTTCTCTGCTATACGGATATAGACTCTCAAGTGAAGGACAAGATGGCCAAATCCCTGTTTATAACCAATGGCTGTCGCGCCGTAGCCATAAAGAGGCTGAACAGCGCTTCCGACTGGGTAGGAAACATCTTCTGCGAGTTTACCGACGAAATGGAGGTAAGTGAGGAACAAACCCACAAGGTGCTGCACGATGCAGCGGTGAACATACAGTTCATTCTTCCGGAATACCGGGAGAATCCCTATAAATAGAGTTACAAACCAAAAACACAACACAAACAATGGACGAAATCAGTTTTAAGAAGGGAGCTGAAGGCTATGTGGCCGAATATACTTCCGAAGGACGTACAATGGTGCAGATTCAGGGTGTGAAAAGCGGAAGGCTTTCAATCTCCCGGTTTATTGACACCATGGAACCCGTCGCAATGGATACGGTGAATTTCACAAATTCAGTAATTGAAATCAATGTACCTGCCGGCATGAAGGTACGGCTTCTGAGCGATGTGGAGGTGAAAAAAGTCAAGGCATTGGTCATCAAGGATACCGCAGCAGCCGGTGGTGGCGGAGGAGGTGAAAGCTATGTGCTCCCGAAAGCCAGCGACTCTGCTTTGGGAGGAATCCAGACCGGATTTTCAGAAAGCGGAAAGAACTATGCTGTAAGAGTAGACGGAGCAGGTAAAGCGTATGTCACGGTAAACTGGACAGACACCACATATACCAATGCTACAACAGCAAAGCCCGGGATTGTAAAACAGGGTGCCCATGTAACAGATGCTACAGGTTCGGAAGATGCACATACCGTACTGAACAAGCTGATTGACGAGCTTGAGAAGGCCGGGGTTCTGGCTTCTGCATAACCACAGTCACAACACACAAACTAAACTAGACACGACATGAGAATCTGGATTGATAACGGTCATGGTGCAGGCACCAAAGGGAAGCAGTCGCCCGACGGACGGTTGCGTGAATATGCCTATGCACGCGACATTGCACGCCGCGTGGTGGATGCGCTGAAGAAGAAAGGGCTCGACGCGCAGCTGCTCGTTCCGGAAGAGGAAGACATTTCGCTTCAGGAACGGTGCGCACGCGCCAACCGGGTGAAAGACAGCATCCTGGTATCCGTCCATTGTAACGCTGCCGGAAGCGGCACGCAGTGGATGACCGCACGCGGATGGGAGGCATGGACCAGCGTAGGTCAGACCAAGGCCGACAAACTGGCCGAATGTCTGTATCAGAGTGCGGAGCAGGTGCTGAAAGGCATGAAGCTTCGCAAGGACACCGCCGACGGCGACAGCGACAAGGAAAGCGGTTTCTATATTCTGAAGCACACTGTATGCCCGGCTGTGCTGACGGAAAACCTTTTCCAGGACAATCGCGAAGATGTGGACTTCCTTCTGTCGGATGAAGGCCGCCAGAAGATTGTCACGCTGCATGTGCAGGGAATCTGTAAATACCTGGGCGTATGAAACAGCTTCCGTGGATACTGGTAGGCTTGCTGTCGGCCGCGCTCCTCTTTTCGCTTTTCTTCCGTGGATGCGCGTCGCCGCAGTCTGGACAGGGTGATACCGTATGGCTTCCCGTCAGGGTAGATACGATACGCGACACGGCAGTTGCTCCTCCCGTGTCAGAGCGTCCCGCAGGAACAGACACCGCATGCCTTCCGGTATATCGTCCGCAGAAACCGTCCGGGTCAGCTTCCATTCCGGACAGCATAGCGGATACGGCTACGGTTGTTTCTGATTCGCTTTCTACAGGAACAGACAGCGTAGACGTGATTATTCCTCTCACAGAGAAGGAATACCGCACAGACGACTACCGGATAGTCATTTCAGGGTATCGCCCGCAACTGGTGTCGGCAGAGTTTTACCGACGCACACAGACGGGGGTGGTAAATGCACCGGCACCGAAAAAAAAGAGGTGGGGGATAGGACTGAGCGCCGGATACGGGATAGGGCTTTCAGGGAAGACAGAACCGTTTCTGGGCGTTACGCTTAATTACAACCTGCTGCAATGGTAGCGGCAGGTTGTTTCTTTAAACACAAGAGAAAAACACAGGGCAGACGTGCCCGATAAACAAAGAAACGATGAGTAAGAGTGAGATTTTTAACACCATCCTCCGCATGGTATCGGAGGAAACGGAAATACCGTCCGCACAGATCCTTTCCGGAAGGAAGGACACAGAAACGGTAGATGCACGCTATCTGCTCGTGCATTTCCTTTTTCAGAGCGGATTGAATCCGTCGTATATCGCTGCACGAATCGGAAAGACGGAGCGTGCCGTCAACCAGATTCATACCAATTTCGACCAGCGTTTCAGCACACAGAAAATATTCAGAATAAGTTGCGAAAGGATCAGGAAGAGGTTAGGAAATAACTCATTCCCAGAGTAATGCTTCGTCCGTACCTTTGTCATGTCAGGAAATAGTTCCTGTCACGACAACACAAACACAAAACAGTATGACAATCAAAGGTATGGATGGTCAGAGTTACAATGTAACCGGCCAGGGACAAGGAAACACTAACACTGTATTGGGCGCTCTTGGTGCAGCCTCATTTTTGGGCCTGAATGCAGGCAATGTATTGGGCGGATGTGCCAACCGCGGCGCATGGGGATGGAACGCAGAAGGCGTATGCTCAGACAACATGCCCGTAAGCCGTTATGAGTTGAACATGGTGGAACAACTGAACGCAAAGGATTCAGAAATCGCTTTGCTGAAGGCTGACAAGTACACTGACCAGAAGATCGTGGAAGCCTACAAGGACTTGCAGGGTCAGATCAAGGAACTTTCAGTGGAAGTTCGCTCCAACAAGGACGCTCAGACCGCTGTCAACATGCAGCAGGCCGTTTACAACGGTACCAACACCGCTGCTCTGCAGTGTATGCAGAACAGCATCGCCGCTTTGCAGGCTATCACTAAGACATACATTCCGTCAAGCAACGTATGTCAGGATGGATGCTGCGGATGTCCGTCTGCCCAGTAACCCCAAACTGGCCCCGGGGGAGGACCGTCCGGTCTTCCCCTTCCTTTTGATTTTCAAGCACTGTAGAAAAGACTCAAACACGCAGAAAAATGACAAACGCACAGATTCTGACCGCTGTCATCCTGAAATGGGGTGAGCCGGTCATTCCGGTTATGATGGGCAATACGCTCAACGGTATTTCTGCCGGCATGCTTCCGGTGGAGAAGTTATTCAAGTCAATCGGACTCGCAGGCCCCGGATGGCAGATTTCCAATGAAATCAATTCGCTGGCATCTTTAGGAGGGACAAAAATGATCCGTCCGTTCCTTGAACGATTTGTATCCCGCATTCCGGACGACATGATCCCGGAACTGGCTCACGGATATGTTGACTCTGCCATCCAGCAGGGAAAGCTTTCCATAATCGACGGATTTTTCACCTTCGACCGCAATGACCTGGTGGAACTGAAGAAATACCTGGACTGCAACCTTCCGTATCAGAAACCCGAGGAATATGTGGTGAAGGTTCCGCAGCAGCCCGCACAGCCGTCGCACCCACAACCGCAGCCTGCACCAAAGAATGAAACACGAGAAAAAGAAGAGAAATAAGTGCCGAATACAGGCGGCCTGGTGTCCTGTAAAAGATATATAACACAAACACAACACAACTATGATTCAGTCAATTACTTTGTCTGGAGTTCCGACAGCTACCGCTCAGCCACTGACGGTAAACATCACTAAGAAACTGCGTCAGGCTTATTGCGTGAACAACGGCGTTCAACCTACTGCTACCGTCGTATTCAGTGTAGCAAGCGTCACAAACAACAACACGCAGAACATTGCGCTTATCAACGCAGCTGTAACTCTGACCTACACTCCGAAAAACGGATGTGCAGCAAAGACTATTCAGTGGACCGAACAGTTTACAGTAACCTTCATCGGTGCGGCAAATACAGCCCCTACCAGTGTGGTAGCTACAGCTTTAGTTCCGCAGGTATTCTCTTACAATGAGAACGGTTGCGGTTGCTCTGCTTGCGGCGCACTGATTGCAGTCCCGGTCACGATTACTGCTACCTTTCCCGCTTAACGAAGTTCAGGCAGCCGCGTTTAGCGCTTTCAGTCTGGCATCTGCCGATGAACCCGTAAAAAAGCGAAGGAAAAGGAAAAATGTTTGAGTGGCTTCCCGTCCGCGAGGGCGGGAAGTTTTTGAAGAAACTAATTTAAAAATATCGAGATATGGATAGAGAACAAATGATCTCCCGTTACGAGGAGCTGTATGATAAGATGAAGGACAGCAAGGACGTGAAGAATATGAAAATATTCGGCGAAGCTGCTACCTATTATTTCAAGGAAATGGCAAAGATGCATCCGGAAATGGCTATGAGCTGGCTGAGCCACCTCGAAGCAATGTGCTGGGATAATTTTTTGTCGGAAACAGAGGCCGTGAATATCGGTAAGACCATGGTCAACGAAGATGGGTTGAAAGGATTCCACTGGGGGCATGACACTTTCGTGGCTGCCGTGAAACAACTTGGAGGAGTTCCCGAAGAAAAACCTTCGTACAACTCGTATGCACTTTGTGTCACAGCCAACATGATTTACAGCGACATGGCATACAGCATCGCTGAAGACATGGGATACAAGACACCTGCCGAAGTGCCGAACGAAAAGATGGCCCTTTCATGCTACAAGAAAGCTGTGTCCTACCTGAAAGACAAGGACAAGAACTTTCAGGTGCGCCGTTACTTCAAGAAGCGCATGTACGGAGAGCCGGCAGCCATGTAACAGCCGCATAGAAGAAAAGCTGGACCTCCTTATCCGGATGGTAGCTCAACTTGACGGGATAAGAGGATTTGGCTCTAATGTGCTGGCAAATGTGGTGGGCGATATAATTATGAGAAAAAGATGATGTAGTTTGTCTTTCCACCTATATGAATGAAAATGCAGCCGGGTTTTGTCGTTTCTTCCCCGGCTGCATTGTTTTTTTATTATCAGTATGTACCGTTAACTGTAAATTCAAATGTGTAGTCATTTTTTATTCCTTCAATTTCTATAGGGAAAAGAATACGAACCGTCCTTCCAATCCATGTCTTATTTGCGATTTCTTTTTCCATATCGTTCTTGTTATTAAAATAGCAAGGAATAATGGCTTTCTGTTTCCATTGTGCTGGTATATATCCGCTTATACCTTTACTGAAATATACATTTGAATTTGGTAAAATGATGTCTTGAAGTCTTCCTTCATTTGGTATGCTGATGCTTCCTTGTGGGTTTTCTCTCTCTATATATTTTACTCCTTTGTGCATTACTCGGCTTATATTCCCTGAATAATCCATAAAAGTAACGTCATCCCAGTTTATTTTTAAGGTATGTCCTGATATATTTTTTAGTTCAAACTCAAATTGCGTGGTATTATATGTCCATGTTATTCCGATATATTTGTCGGAGTATTCATACCTGTTTATTAATCAGAGGTTGTTTTTATTATCCGTTGTTCGGTCCTCTATTTTTGTAATTTTCAAATCTCCATAAGGTTCTTTTGCATTAGATGGAGTCTCGACAGAGGTTAGTCCTACATCATATCGAGCCATATATATTTTTGAAGAACCACAGGATGTCATCAATGACATTGTTAATAGCATTAATGGTAAAAATAGTTTATTTTTTAGTCTCATAGAAAGTATTTTTATTTTAAGCAAATGTACTTATTAGTATAACAAAAAAACATAATTTTAGAATGAAAATTTTAAAAGTGCTGATTTCCGGAGGTAAAATGAAAAAATAAAACTATTTTAAATGTGATGTAATTAAAATTGCAATATATAGAGGGAAATTATCCTTTATTTTACCAGTTTAAATTAAAAAATAACACCCCCTCCACAATAGCCTGTAGGGCCTGCCAAAACAAATGCAGCAAACCTCTCAAGTGGTTTGCTGCATATCGCTCGAGAGGTTTGCCGCAAACCACTTTAGAGGTTGCTGGCGAATAGTTTTAAAACGGTGTCCGTTGAACTGACGGACACCGTTTTTTTGTCCTTCATTTCCACATTTCGGGTGCCTAACTTTGAGGAAAACAAACACAAAGACATGGCAAATAGTTTAGGTACCAGACTGGCTAGAATCGACGTGCTTATCGGAGGGGCGGAACAGGCTCGCAAGAAAATCGAGGAGATGCGCAAGGAATGGGAAGAACTTGACAAGGTAATCCAGGAGGCGCAGCGGAATATGGAAATGTCCGTTGATACGGTAGATTATGACAAGAATAAAAAGATATATGAGGATGCTTTAAAGAAGCAGAAACAACTTCAGAAGTCAATCACTGAATCTGAACGAAATGTTAATACTGTACAGAAATACCTTACAGATATTTCCGGACAGACTCTGCGTAATTTGAATAACGCCCAAAGGGGATTGAGGGATATGTTGCTTGGTGTTAATCCGAAAGACCTTAAAACGCTCAATACTGTTCGCGATTACATCAAACAGATAGCCGACGAAATACAGCGCCGGAAAGGGAACCTTGTAGAGTTTTCCGACATTATAGGAGATATTGGCAATGTGAGCGACAAATCTCTGGGAAAGGCAAAGGAACGATTGCAAGACCTTATTAAATCCACAGAACTTAATACGCAGGAAATCCAGAAATACCGTGAACAGCTTGCTCAGGTTGAAGCGGAAGAAACTCGTCGTGTCTCACAGCGTGCTCAAACCACACTAGGAAAAGTCCAGACCGGCACATTCGATGGCACAATATCACAGACAAAAGAAGCCATCAAGTTGCTTGAACAATACAAGCAGCAGCTAAAGACAAGCGACACAAAGGGTATCAAGGATGTGGAATCGGCCATCAATTCACTTAACGAGAAACTGAAACAATCATCTGCCGAATTTACTTCACTGGAAGATGCGCTTGATAAAGCTGAAACGGTTGGTCAAGGTACGTTCGACGGTACATACGAAGACCTTGAAAAGCTGAAAAAATCGCTAGAAGAGTATAAAAAGAAGCTTGAAGTAAGCGATACAAAAGGCTTGAAAAAAATTGAAGATGCGCTGAGCACGATTGAGAAAAAACAGAAAAATTCTGTGTTAAGTGCAGAAGAACTTAACAAAGTGATTCTTACACTTAAAACAGCTCCACTGGAAGATTTGCAAAAGGCCGCGGCACAGCTTCAGGAAGAACTTTCGAAAACCGAACGTGACGCAGAGAAGTATGTCGAAACTTCAATGAATCTGCGCCGGGTAAACGAGCAGATTAATGAAGTGAAGCGAAGCTGGCAGGAACACGATAACCAGATTGTAGCTACCATCAAGCGTTTGACAAGTTATGTGCTGGTATATGCCGGATTCAATGAGGTGGTAGGACGTATCAAGGAGTTGTATCAGGCTAACTTGCAGCTGAGTGACAGTCTGGCCGACATCGAGAAGACCACCGGGCTTTCCACTGAGTCAGTAGCCGAGCTAAGCCGTGAAATTGACAGTATCGACACCCGTACCGCCCAGCAGGAACTTCACGACCTCGCTTACGAAGCTGGAAAGCTGGGTATCTCTGCCAAGGAAGATGTTCTGGGATTTGTGAAGGCAGGTAATCAGCTGCTTGTAGCCCTGGGTGAGGACTTGGGAGGTGCCGAAGCCGTGCGCCAGCTGATGAAGGTGAACGCTATTCTGGGCGAAACACAAAAGCTTGGAGTGGAAAAGGCATTGCTGGCCACCGGATCTGCCATCAACGAAATCTCACAGACTAGCCGCGCTTCTGCAGGCCCTATTGTGGATATTGTAACTCGTATCGGTGCTATTGGGGAGGCAGCCGGACTGTCCATGTCCAACTTGATAGCACTGGGAGGTACAGTGGACGCACTCGGACAGAATGCCGAAATGAGTGGTACAGCTCTGAACACATTTATTTCTACACTCACCAGCAACACGACCGAAGTAGCGCAGGCCGTGGGACTGAGTGATGATTACCTGAAGAGCCTTATCAACCAGGGAAAGACCATGGAAGCTATTATCGCTGTATTCGAGAAGATGAACGCCATGGGCGGACTGGATGTGCTGGCTCCGATTATGAAAGACCTCGGTAGCGATGGCGAGCGTATCAAGCAGGTGCTCGTTACACTTTCTTCCGGAGTAGACGAACTGAAGGCGCAGGTATTTACTTCTTCCCGTGCGTTTAAGGAAGCTACCAGCGTGACGGATGAATACAACATCAAGAACGAAAACGCCATGGCCATCATGCAGCGTATGGGGAACGCCATCAAGGAATCGTTTATCAACAGCGGATTTGTGGAATGGCTCACGGATGTGCTTCGCTATATTTCGAGCATTCCCAACCGGTTTGAACGCGGAGAAACCTCAATCCGTCTGACCGCAGTAGCTCTTCAGGTGCTGGTAGGATTAATGATTGCCACGTCTTCTGCTGTGCAGAAAGCGAGTGCAAACATTGTGCTGTTTACGAAGATGGTGAAAAGTGGCACAGCCTCTGTGAACATATTCAAAATAGCCTGGCAGTCACTTTCAAAGGCTATGATGTCAAATCCATTAGGATGGGTTGTATTAGGATTTACTGCGCTGACATCTGCCATTACTTATTTCAAGAAATCAGTAGACGAAGCAACAAAGGCACAGTCGGAATTTGAAGCAGCCATACAGAAGGAAACATTTGAGCTTTCCAATCTGAAATATGCGATTGACAAGGCAAATGTATCGAACGGAGAGCGTGCGGCACTGATTAAGCAGCTGAATGACAAGTATGGGGCATACCTTGGATTTATGGTCACTGAAAACAACTATGCCGAGAAGCAGGAATACATTTACAGCCTGATTAATGCCCGTCTTCGTGAAACGCTGGCGCTGAAGATGCGCGACAAGATGATGGAAAACATTGCCGACAAATACACCGACCAGATTCAGGAACTTCAGTCGAAGATTATTGCTTCGCTGAACAAAATGCAGAATGTGGGAGAAACCAACGCCGGCGATGCCATGGCCCTCATCATGGACGGGATGAATAAAGTAGTAGAAGAAGGAGGTAATCTGTACGACGCGCTGGATGGCTTTATGGAGAAATATGACAAGAACATAAAGCAGCTCCCGTTCAGTTCCGACGCTTTAAAACTGATGAACATCCTGAAAAACATCCGGAAGGAAGCCGGGCAGACTCAGACTTTCCTTGAAAGTACGCAGCGTGCTGCCGAGAGCAAGACCGAAGAACTTATGCTGCAAGACCTCCGGAAGTCCAACCAGGACATTCTTTCTTCGTCCGACCTGCCTGAACTGAATACCTATCTGCAGCAGGCAACTACTTACGTACAGCGTCTTCGTGAAGATGTGGACGAATTGAACGCGAAGCGTGAGAAAGGAGAGAAGCTCACCAAGGCAGAAACAGCCGAACTTGCTGAAAAGAACCGTCAGCTTGGTGTGTATCAGAATAACATCAGTCAGGTGGAAAAACGTATTAAGGCCATCGGACTGGAATCTGTATGGGGACAGGGAGTATCGCTGGAAACAGCCGGAGTAGACAAGCTGGTAGCTACCTACAAAAAGCTGGAGGCCATGATGAAGAGCATTAATGAGGACAAGGACTATGCAGACACCTTCGCTGCCCGTGGATTCAAGTCGGCCAAGGAAGAATACGAGGTGCTGAAAAAGATGGAGCAGGATGTGGCCAAGGTGCTGGCTGAGAAATGGGGACGCGACACAAGCGGTAACTGGCTCAAAGTACGTAAGTCAGGCACACGTGGTGAGCAGAAGGAAATGAATGATGAAATCAGTGCGGCTATGTCTGCGCTCGAAGCTTATTTCCTCCGCCGTCAGCAGGCTATCCGTCAGGCATATCTCGATGAACAGATAACTACCGAGGAGATGAACCGTCAGATTGACGCGACCGAGGAAGAGCATCTGCTGGCACGTGTGGAGCTTCGTAAAAAGCTGTTGGGTGAGGAGAACACCTTCAATCAGAATTTATATGGGATGGAAGGTAAGAACCTGGAATCTACTGCTGCATTGATTAAGAAACTGGGCGAACGTCAGACCGACGGGTTACGTAAGAACCTTGAAAAAGACCTGCTCGAAGTACAGAACATGGCAGTGAAATACCGTCAGACTATCGAGAAGGAGCTGCTTAAATACAACCCGTTTGAAAGCCTTGTCAACCAGTTTGAGGAGTCGCTCGACAAACTTCGTCTGCTGAATACCGATGCGGAGAAAGAGTTCCGTATGAGTCTGGGATTTAGCGGAGTGATTGACGAGAGTGAAGTGAAGGAAAGAATTAATGCCCTTGTTTCTCTGTCGGAAGATGCTTACAGCCTGAACGAAGACCAGTTGCGCACTTATCTTAGCAACATTGACGCGGTATGGGCCGAAAGCATGAGCCCGGAGCAGATGTCGCTTATGCTGAAAAAGCTGCGTGATTTCTATCAGGATTCCAAGGCCGCTGCCGAGAAGTATGCCAAGGATATCAAGGAAATGATAGACGTGCAGTGGGAAACCAGCGGAAACCAGAAACTTTGGGAAGACCGTATAAAAGGTACGGACGAACGAACTGAACTTATGGGTGCTGCAGGTAATCTTGGACTGGCATCCACACAAAGTTCCTTCCTTGGTACTTCCGAAACGGACAATGCCGAGCTCGAAGCCTTGCGAATACGCCTGGAAGCTGCCCGCCAGTATTATGAAGAGTTCTATGCCCGTAAAGAAGAACTGATACAGCAGGCTATTGCTTCCGGTGCTACACAGCAGGAGGCAGAGGAGTCTTACCGAATGGCCGAAAAGGAAGCACTCGATGAACTAAATGCAGCAAGAGAAGAACAGGCATCAAAAGAGCTTGAAATCACGGAGAGCAAACTAAGCACCCTAAAGAACTACACCGATGCAGTAGTAGATTTCAGTGAGCAGATGGGAGAAGCTGCATTTGCCGAAGTGGACGACCGTAAGCAAGCTGCAAAAATGTTGCTCCAAACAGCGATGAAACTCACCAAAGACTTGATCATGCAAAAAATAACCGAGTTGTTGATGAAGAAGACTCTTGGAGCCCAGGAAGTAGCACAGGAAGCGGCTACAAGTGCTACTGTTACAGCTATTCATGGGTCACAGGCCATTACGGATCTGACAGTACAGGGAGCCAAAACCACGGCAGATGTTTCGACAGGTACGGCTTCCGGAGCTGCAAAGATAATCGGAGAACTAGGCTGGTGGGGTATTCCGCTGATTGCGGTTATCAGCGCTGCACTTTCCGCACTGATGGGACTGGCCATGGGTAAGCTCAACAAATCCAAGCAGGAAGTGGCGGCTGCCACCGGAGTAAGCAGCAGCAAGGGCCGTGTAGCAGCCGGAATGCTTACCTACGCAGAGGGTGACTATCCGGTACTGGGAAACGACGGACAGATATACAACGCACGCTACCAGAAGGAACTTAAAACGGGAGTGTACAGCGGAGGTGCGCATTTCGGTATTTTCTCTGAAAAGAAGCCTGAAATGATTGTGGACGGCGATACTACACAGAAGCTTATTCTGAACTATCCGCACATCTACGACAGCATTCTCACCATTGCGCGGCACGGGCAGCTTAAATCGGCCGCCATGCCGACATTTGCCAGCGGAAGTTATCCGTCCATGCCGGCACAGGCTTCACAGGCTGCGCAGCAGGCAGGAGGATCAGGCATGTCGGTCGCTGAAATGTCGCAGGTGCTTACCGGAGTGACCGATGCTGTGAATACATTGACCGAAAGGCTCAACAAACCTATTAATGCTACGGTAGATCCTTATGGAAATAAAGGAGCCGTAAACCAGCTGAATAAAGCAAGCAAATTTATGACAAGACGAGGACTTTCTAAATAAAGCAAGACATGACAGGTATACAGATAAAAATAAACGGCAAATGGGCTTATCTTCCTGACGATTTTTCTTTAAGTCTGGAACAGACAAGTCCTGTATTCAATGACCAGGGGACTTTTTCGTTCCCTTTTGAAATTCCTCTAGAGCCAAATCGAGAAATTTTTCAGAACATTGCAGACCCGTATGGAGATATTTACTTGAATGATATAGACAAAATGCCCGCAGAAATATGGTTTATGGGAGTGATGCTGTATCGAGGTAAAATAGAGACAGACAGTGAGATAGAGTTTGAGGAAAGCGTGCCGTTAACATTTATTTCCGGGAACAGTGACTTTATGGACCGAATAGAAGAAATCAATGCCAGGGATGTACCGCTTGACCAGCAGATAAAATTAGGATATTTAGTATCAGAAGCAGAAAGTGAAAAAGTTAGGAATAAAGTAAATCTTCCTGATTATGTTATGATGAATTATACTGAATATAATGTATCCGAGCCTTATCCAATAAAAACATACTGCAACGTAAGGGTTTGTATGTCGAACGCTGATGGATATTATAAAGTACTTGATGCCAAAAGGCCTTATAGTGGGGTTTGCTTTTATGTCATGTACTTTATAGATTGTCTGTTTAAATATCTTAATCTAACGGTCAAAAGGAATGACATGGGGGAAGTTGAAGATATGAATCGTTTAGCTTTTTTTACTACCCAATGCCATGTAACACAATCAGAAGACAGAAGAGAAATTCCTTTATCGGAAATAATGAGAAAAGACTTTCTTGGGCCTAATTTTCAACTTAAATTATGGTCTCGATCATCTCGTCCGGGAGTGGCAGATACAGAAATAAGCACAAACGAATTTAAGTATTATGCTTATGATTTATATGCTACAAATGAAAATTTTCCGGATGTATCAGCAAAAGATATAATAGAAGATTTAAAGAATGCTTTTGGTATAAAATTTATTTTTGATTCATATACAAATGAAATATCGGTAATATATATCAAAGACGTGCTGGAAGATAAAGAGGAGGAAATATTGACTCCGGAAGAAATATTAGATTTTTCACTAAAAAGAGAAAAAATACAAGGAGAGCGTTTGACTTATGGAGAAGATAACGATGATGCTTTCAATTATGATGACTATAATCTTACAAAGCAGTATGATAATTATCAAGAAATATTGAATGATGGAATAAGTTCTTTTGATAGATATTGTAAAATAGACAAGACAACCGGCAATGCTTACAGAGTAAAAGTAAATAAGCAGACAGGAGGTGATCCTTCATTATTTGAAGTTGGAGGATTCAGGGATTATATATATCCAAAAGATGCTGATTCTCCGGAGGATATTACAATAAATTTCAAGCCGATAATAACAAACTATGTATCGGCGGAGCTTTTAGCCGATGGAGGTATAACGAAAAATGTAAATTCGAGATCAGACTTCAGCTCAAGAAGTAATACTAGACCACCTACTACAATGGAAAGACCAGGCAATACAAATCCGCTTGATACGAAGAGCAGATTAGAAGCAGTTTTTGTAGATGTAGAATTAGAGAATGGTACTGAAATAGATAAAAACATTTCAGAAGGTTATGCTTATTTTAGAAGGGGAAGCACTGAAGGATATTTAATGAGATATATATATTTACGTGCGCTATGTCCTGAACTATTTGATACAGAATCCAATGATGAATCTCCTTTGAGAAGCTATGATGCTGGATATTCTTTAGGGATTATGAGAGGTCCTGGGAATGAATCTTCTATTGAAATATCAGATACCAATTATGACGGAGAAGGGAATGATACATGGATACAAACTGTAGGTTCATACGCTTTTACATCGGACAGTTGTGACTGCTATGGCCGGATGTATGATTACAATGGATTGGAAGAAGGAGGAGCTGACCAGTCTGGAAGATTCTCTCTTAAACTGACGGCAGAAAAAGATGGATATTCAATAGACGGGGAATATTCTAAAAGAGGACTTGTATCAAAGTTTCTTTCTGAATATATTTACTTCAAGGAAAATCGGAAAACAATTATTTTAAGTGTTCGTTTAAGCATAACACAAATAATTGGTATAAATTTTTTAAAAAAATATCGTATAGGACAGTTTATTGGATTTATCAATAAAATATCATATACCCTTGGGGTAAATGGCTTGACCGATGTAACTATAGAACTTTACACTATTTAATATCAGGAAAATGGCAATACAGATTTTACAGCAGCCGCCTCAGATTTCATTCTCAGGCGATCCGATAATTGTTAAGGCTAAGACAACTTTAACAGGAAAAACATTTTTGCGCATCAAGCTAACCGTAAATGCAACAGCTTTTGCTGCATCGGAAGAGTTTAACTATTCAGAAAACTATTCCTTTGAAGTAGGGACAGACGGGACAGCCGTATTTAATATTGGAGAAACCATAAAAACCGCTTTGGCACGTAAAATGACTTTTGATGTAACAAGTACAAATACTATTTCTCAAATGTCCTATGCCGCTAGATATACTATTACATATAAGGAATCTTATTTGGACGGTATGGTAGAGATAGAAGAAGGTGAAACCACTTCTGAGCAGTACAATGCCATACCCGGAAGGCTCACGGAGTTCGAACGCCTTACCGCATCCAATGTAGATACCACAGAGATTTTAGGTGAGGGACGCATCTTGAGCCGTAAACCGGAGGGAGATATTGTCCCATTGGGATGGATACTGTGTATTCCTGCGGTAAGTACCCGATCGGACACCATTACCTACAGCGTAGTGCAGGGAGAAGAATCGAAAGAATATTCCGAATACACACGTGGTGCGCTGGTCCCGGATTCATTGCAAATAATCACATCATCGTTGAAGGAAGGTGAGCTTACAGTGAACACCGGATTTGAAACCGGGAAGAAGCGCTATGCGGTAAAGACAAACCCGCTCATGCGCCACTTCATATTCCTGAACGGGTTCGGTTTGATGGAAAGTGTAGTCGCTTTTACGCGCGATTCGCTGGAGTATGACATACAGAGTGAGCTCTACACGCTGCCTGCTGACATTTCCTACCGTGCTACCACGCGCACTGCCAGCTATGCACAGGCACCTTCAGGAACTTTTTCCATGAGCAGCGGATTTGTGAACAGGGAGTGGACCGAATGGTGGCTCACGGAATTTGTGGTGACGCGAAAGGCATGGATGTACGATAACGGCACATACATACCCGTCGCCATCATACCAGAAGAGACGAACAAACTTTATGACCGAGCTAAACCAGGTCTTATTTCCGTGAATTTCAGTGTGCGGTATGGATTCTCAGGAAGTACGCTGAACTCATTCGTCTAACGGAAGGAATCCTTCTCCGTTTTTCTTCTGTAGTTTTTCTTTCAACCGGATAACCTGCTGGCGGAGCATACGGTTCTCTTCCAGCAGGATTTCCGCACTGGTTACACCAAATGAAATATCCATGCGATTCTGATCCGAAATAAGATAGTAAGGTGTTACTTCCAACCGGTTGCATATCTCCAGCATGTCTTTTATTCGCATAGTGCTGTTTTCTTTTCGCCATGCACGAAGTTTCCATTCGCTAATATTCATACGTTCAAGCAGTTCCGAGCGGTTTATACCCGTCACGCTCTCCTTCCCGAAAAAATCATTCACATATTCCGGATGGAAAACTACCGTCTTCCAGTTGTCCGACCGGTAATAGTCGTACACATTTACTTCCGGAACAATGCCGTTATCCCGATAGAATATGTGTCTTGTGCTGATATGGTATTTGTTGCAAAGTTTCACCAGCGAGGTAATCAGCATGTTTCCTTCGATGAACAGTTCGCTGAAATTCTGCATGCCGGCATCCTGAATCACTTTTCGTCTGGACACTCCCACGACGATATGAAAGTTCTCCAGCAGTCCCCAGTTAGCCTTCCATTCCCTGACTTTCCTGTCTGCGTAGGTATATTCGGTGCTTTCTTCTGCCACAAGCTCCGTTTCCTTGATTCTTGCTTTCAGCTTGCGGTTTTCATCCAGAAGTGATATTCGTTCCTGCCGGTATTGCCTTATAGCCTCTTTGAGTTCCGAAATTTCCTGCCACACGCGCGGCGATATTTCCGTTTCGGTGGCCGCGTACTTTTCAAGCTTCTCATTCTCGTCTTCCATGAACACGTCTATGTCGATTCCGAAACGGTTGCATATTCCGATAAGCCAGTTAACCGTACACCCTCCTATCTTCGGATTCTGCCACCTTACGATACTGGTGACTGAGATTCCGCTCTGACGCGAAAATTCAGCAAGCGAAGGAATTTTAGTAAGTCCCTGCGGACCGTAAAGCCAGCGCAAGTTTTCGGGGATGAATCTCACCTCTTTAAAATCTTCATCCGGTATGACATATTTGAAGCGATTACCGAGTAAATTTTCAGGAGGAGCCGACATAATGAAGTTTGACAGGCTTATGTGGAATGTGTTGCACACCATTACGATGTCATGCACGAGTATATTGTCTTGATTATCAACCTTTCTTTTATACATGTATGATTTTCCGTACACCTTCTCCGACACGCCTTTTTCGCTCAGGCCGAAGAGCTTGGGAAGATTATTGAACAGGAAAGAATTGAAATAGTACATAAAAAATCAGTTTAAAATTGTTATTTCCGTAACAATTATAATGCGATTGTCAAATTAAAATTGTTACTTTGTAGGGTAAAAATAACAAAAAACGACCGAAACCGCAAAAGCGAGAAACGACAATATATATCAGAAGTATGAAAATGAGCATCATTGAAGCATTATCCGAAAAAAAGTTGAGCCCCATGCGGCTGGGATTTAGCCGCTACCTGGTGGAACATTACGGAATGAGCATGAGCACGGCGTACCAGAAGATCAGGTTGAACCGCGTGCGCCGGTGGGAGGCGGAAGGCGTGGAAAAATGCCTGAGAGATTTTGATCCTGACTACGAAGGGGAACTGAAAGACTTCTTTTCCGGTGTGAGAAAGAAGGGAGAATTTATCGAGTTCATGAAAGAACGAGGTATGGGCGAACATGCGCTGCGTGCGCATTTCCGTAACTTCGATTTCACGGAAGTAGAGCTTCGCGGGCTGGAATCTATTTATAAGGAGTACAAGAAACAAATGGAGGAAATGTGATGGGATACATGCTGGAAAGACAATGGGAAGCGCACACACGCATTCAGGACGGATTCTCAAGAATTGTTTTTGAAGACGGAGAGGAAATCACGGTAAAGAACGACGGAAAGACGGGAATTGACTTCGTAGAGGAATACCTCGACGAGATGAAGAAAAACTATCCCTCACACCTGGTGGCAGCCGACCAGCTTCTGCAGATGCGACTTGGACGTTCTTATAAGACCATACGGAACCTTCGCAGCCGCTATCTGTCAGAGCTTGCGCTGGTAAGCCTGAACTGTTGTTTCGGACGCGAGGACGATATTCCCGACCATGAAGGTCCGGAAGACTTCAATACCGAGAACACGCACTGCCCTATGCGATATAACTGTCCGTTCAACGGATTCAACCCCGCCTTCAAGGATAAAAAGGAGGTGTGCTGCAATCCGGTGTACGAGTGCGGACTGACTCCCACTCAGGCTGCTGTGGCGAACATGCTGGTAAATACTTCGCTCACCTACGAAGAGATTGCCGACGAAATGGGATGCAGCTATTCCAATATAGACAACATGCGGAAACGTATTTTTGCGAAGTTGGGTGTGGCTACACGTCCTGAGCTTATGTTGACACTAAAAGGAAAGCGGCTGGTATGAAACGAAGCAGAGCGGTATATGAACAGCGTTTCCATGTGCGTCACACGGAAATAGCGATAGGCTATCCGGAAGGTAGCGTGAGCATAGCTTGCGGCAACCTGTCGAAGTCGTGCATGCAGAAGCTTATGAACGAGCTGGTGTACGACGGATATTCTTCCACAGGAAGCGTGCAGGAAAATACGATTTACCTGCATGAGCCAGACCCTATGATGTGCCTGCCAGATAGCCTGAAAGAAATGATACAAGCAAAAATGGAAAGCATGAACTACGAGGTGACATTCCTCTTTTAAAATTCCCTGAAATGATTTCTGACAAGACAGTTGATAAACTCAATGCGCTCCCGCTTCCCGACGTGATGCGCAACAACGGATACCTTCCCGCATCGCAGACTGCACGCAGCGTATTCTACCGATGCCCGTTTCACGACGAGAAGAACGGAAGTTTCTGTGTGAGCAAGTTCCCGCCAAAGGGAGAACGCTATGCCGCCTTCAATTGCTTCGTATGCGGCGAGCAGAACCGTAGCAAAGGGGTAGGAGCCATCATGCTGCAGCAGCGTCTTCTGGAACGCGCAGGAGAGAAACACGACTTTCTGGATGCGGTGAACCGGCTGGCCAAAGACTTCAACCTGATTATTGAAGGAGATTACAAGAACGGATTCTTCCACCGGGCACGCAAGACCGCCCCGCAGCCGGAAGTGGATTTCCGCATCCGTGAGGGCGAGTTTACACCCGCTGAGCTCCGCGCGCTGGGCTGCCAGGTGCTCCCCGTATTCCGCACCGGGAAAAACACAAGCGAAGGCCCCGAGCAGACAGCCGTGACCGATGCCGACGGAAACAACCTGTTGCGCTGTTCGTTCAATCCCGATTTTTACCGTGGCGACATGCCCGCTCCCTTCGACAGCACCCAGCTAAGCACCATGTTCAACCTCTATCCGCTGGAAAGCTATGTCACACCCGAGAAGGCCGATGCTGACGGCGTACTGACCAGCTACGAAGTGAAGTCCACACCTTCTTACCCGGTATTCCTTTTCCGCTACGAAGACGAGAACGGCTGGTGGGCACGGAAATATGAGCCCTATTTCCGCGAGACAACCGATGCGGACGGTTGCCGCCAGCCCAACTACAAGTTTACCTGGTGGTACCAGGGAGGAAGCCGTCCGGAAGGATTCCACAAGGAAATCTACGGCGACGCTGACGTGATGCGTGCCCTGCAGACCGGACGTGTGGAAACCTCCGACAAGGAAGGACATCCCATTATCAATATAGAGAAAACCCGGGTGGACGAGCGGGGACGGCGTACCCGTGCTTTTACCGACGTGTTCCGCCGGATTGCGATCTGTTCCGGCCCGCGCGATGCCATCAATGTGTACTTCCATAGCGACGCTCATGTGGTGTTTCCCCACTCCGAGAGTGTGGAGATTTCGTCGAAAACGATCCGTCGCCTGCTGGACATCTCCATGGAAGTGTTTGTGCTGTATGATATCGACCGCACCGGCATACGCGCCATGAACCGGCTGGCCCTGAAACACGTAGAACTGAAAGTGCTCTATCTGCCCGAAGACCTCTCCACCCAGTACAATCCCCGCAGCGGGAAAACGTGCAAGGATGCCGAAGAGTTCTTCAACTTCTATCCGGCAGTGATGCGCCGCAATGAAAAGCTCATGCACACCAACGTAAACCGCTATTTTGACGACCTGCTCAAGACCGCCCGACGGATGCGCTTCTGGGATGTGCAGTACCAGACCAAAAAGCAGGAAGACGAAAGCAAGGTGGTGGTCCGGAAATACACCCTGAACTTCGACAATATGGCCCAGTTCCTTTCGGCCAACGGATTCTACAAATACACCGACGAAGCGGATACCACCAAGTTTGTGCACATCAGCAACAACATTGTCGATGTGGTGGAAGAGAGCCAGGCACTGAGCGAAGCCAAGGAAATCATGAAAGACTTCCTGATATACAACTCACAGTATTACTCCGAGGAACTGAGCAACGCCATCAGTACCCAGAAGAAAATCGGACGCGACACCATGTCCGGAATCAAGAAAGTAGACCTGAACTTCATGTCGTGGGGGAAGGATTTCGATTATTTCTTCTTCCGCAACTGCGCCGTGAAGGTGACGGCCGACAGCATCGAGCCGGTAGACTACGTGGACTTGCCTTTCCATGTAAACCGCAAGGCGATTATTGACGCCGATTACCATCCGCTCAAGTCCCCGCTGTTCACCATCGAGGAGAATCCGGAATATGCCGCACGTAAGGAACTGAACAGGCAGCGCATGGCCGACAAGCGGATGAACGAGAACGAGCGCCGCCGTGAAGATGCAGAGTTCATCGCCTACCAGCGTCTGTACCGTTTCCTGCTGAAAATGCCGAAAGACATTGACCAGATGCCTGTCTGCGTGCAGTGGCTGTACGACACCAGCCGCATACACTGGCGAAAGGAAGCCGAAGGCTATCCGCTTACCGAGCTGGAAAAGCAGCGACAGGACATGCACTTCATTTGCAAGGTAGCGCTCATGGGCTACATGCTTTCGCGCTATCGTACAGGCACCATGCAGAAGATGGGAGTCGTGACGGAGTACACCGTGGCCGATGAAGGGAAGAACAGCGGAGGTACCGGAAAAAGTTTCTTCCGCTCTTTCTTCGAGCTGGTGCGGAAGGTGTGCTACATCCCCGGTCAGACCTTGAAGAAGAAGGAAAACATGGCCAAGAACTTCGACAAGTTCCATTATACCGTAGACAGCATGTGTCTGATAGACGACCTTCGTCCCGACATGATGGGCAGCGAGTTCTATAACATTACGGACAACATTACAGTAAAGACCCTGTATCACGATGAAATGACACTGCCGCGAGAAGCTACCCCGAAGATATTCATTACCATGAACAAGATGCCGTTCGATATGACCGAAGGAAGCACCTCACGCCGTATTTTCCTGGCCATGCAGAGCGATTACTATCACGACGAGGACTACGCCGGCCAGTTCAAGAAACGCACGCCGCAGACCAAGTTCGGGAAAGACATCTTCCTGGAAGCCACCGAAGAGGAACGCGACGAAGCGGTGTACATGATGCTGCAAAGCTGTCAGTTTTACCTCGGCCTGCAGGAAAGCCTGATACCGCCCATGTCGCAGGACGGGCAGATGCGAATCCTTTACTCCGCCATCAAGGACCAGGTATTCATTGACTGGGCCAACCATTTCTTTGCGAACCAGTGGCACTGGAAAAGGCCGGTGTCCATCAGTGAAATGGCTATCAGCTATCTGGAACACCGGGGCGACGCGGTGACATTGCAGAGCGTGAAATCCGTGAAGAACGAAATGATAGAAAAGATGCAGGCTTACTGCTTCAATATGCAGTACACCATGAACCCTTCCATCGTCTACCGCTCGGACAAAGGCTCCAAATATCCCCGTCACTACGCATGGGAGCAGGAGTTTATGAACGACACGATCCGCCGTGAGGAACGCACCCGAAAATTTACCCGTGTGTGCTTCTTCTACAAGCTGGGTGAGGAACCCAAAGACTCCAAGGAGATACTTTCCTGCCCGGAAACCGACGAAGAGTGGGAAGAAAAGAAGCGCTTTGAAGATGATTAATAACCTTAAAAAGAAAAGAATATGGCAAGAATTTTAAAACATGAAATCCCGGCAGCGTCAGAGTTTACGCTCCCGCTTCACGAGGGAAGCAAGCTGCTGAAACTTGATGTGGTAAACGAGAAAGCATATATCTGGGCATTGGAAGATGAATCAAAGCCACAGCGGGGAGTAAAGTTCCGTATGGTAATGACCGGTGAAGAATTAAATCTCGACCCTTTTATGGTGTATATAGGCACGTTTATACTTTTCAATGGTTCGTTTGTAGGGCATTTGTTTGTGGACACTTCTGTTCCGATAACGATTTATGAAGGAATTTAAAATAGTGGGAGATATGGTAGTAATAGTGATAACAATTATTCTGTTATTGATTACAACAATTACATTTTATTACCTTCAATATAGAAACCTCAGAAAGAGATTATTACGAAGGTGATTTTGAGTTCAAAAGCGGGTGCGGATTTATCAGATATAGGATAGATGCCCGATGCTTTAATATTCTATACGATTACAGAGGAAAGATTTACGGGAAAACGATAAAGCTGTCCATAGATGTAGAAGACTTTTCTGAAGACATGTACAATAGGATAACAAAGGATATTGTAGGAGAAGACCTGGTTTTGCTATTGGAGCATAAAGAAATGTACTGCATATACGGACAAAATGTTCCGAGTGAAGTCTGGATGGAACGAAAGGATGGCAGGCTGACTCTCTTTGTAGAGGTAATGTTAAAAACATATATGCCATATTTGAAGTCAGGTAAAGTAGAAGCGATTGAAGATGTACGTAACATAAAATATAGGTAATCAGTATGATTAAGCTATACAGAGCAGACCAGATGCACCCGTCCTCGTCGGTAGTGGCGCTATCAAGCCTGCAAAAGACTGTCAGGAAGAGCAGAGAGGTGACAGATAGACTGATTCAGCAGCTGATTGATACTGGCTACATCCCGGAAGAAAAGAAGCCCGAACTTCTGTCTGTCTTCGACAAAGAAATGACCGAGTACACAAAACTCAAAACAAAGAAGAAAAAAGCATGAAAGAAATGGAGAAAGAAGAAAAACAAAGAGAGCACGTTGATATGCAGGATGCCTTTGACGCATTGATGGGCGGCCTTCTGACAAACGTAAAAGAACGGCAACCTGACCCGAACGAGGAGGTTGTCTGTCGTATGGTATCAAACGGAGCATTCGTAAGCGGATACATCTACCAGGAAGACGGGAAATACAAAGTAGCCACTTCTCCCGATTTTCATTTTGAGGACTACGGAGATTATGAATGTGACTACTGGTTTCCGAAACCTAAACTAATTGAAGTAAACCATGGATAAGGAAGAATATATACACCAATACGTCACAAACCTGTTTAACGATCGTATTAGGGACTTAGGAGACAAAGAAAATATACACTTCTCCATTGACGATATAATAAAAGCAATGTGGATTTCATGGGATGCGTCATACTTCTATCAATGGAAAAGCGTACAAGCTTCACTCCCTCCGAAAGGACAATGCGTGAACGTCATGCTGGAAGACGGAAGATACACCAATTCCTTCATCATGTCAGACGGCACATGGGCCTACAATGTAAGGCCAATCGCATGGAGCGAGATAAAACGACCGATATTCCACCATAAACCAATGATTGAACTTAAATACCCAGGTAAGAAAACGAAAAACATTATCTACACCGGTCCGATATTCGATTATTATAACGTGGAGTTACATCGTATATTTTGCAACTTCGATATTCAGCAGCTGAAAAACAGAGTGCTAGGGAAAGACGATTCCTGCAACAGGCCGATGATAATTATCAACCTTGAGACCAAAACGGCATGGATAGAGTATGTCGACGAAGAATGTTCCCAGTACGATAGTTTTTATAACAAATTCACCTGCGACATTCAGGAAGTGGAAAGGATAATCGAAGAAAGCCAGGAAAATAAAGAATAATCTAAAACTAGGGACTCATGAAAACAGAATATCTTGATGAATTATACCCACATCAGTTAAAAAAACAATTATCACAGCTTGGAGTTGAATTGACGGAAGACCAGTACAGAATACTTGTTAATCGCGGGAGAACATTTCTGTATGCTCCAAGGGATAGGAAGAATAGCAAATCAAATATATTATACAGAATGACAATATTATTCTACATAATATGGGCTGTTTTTGTCAGACTTGTTATCCAACCTATCAAATGGTTGTTTACTGGAACCGAGTATTTTAGCATGGACAGCCCTATTTATAAATTCACTGTTGGATGGGGACGTAAAATTGGATTCTAAAAACATACGACTATGAAGAAAGCATTACCTGATATAAAAGAGAATATTCCTGCACCAGAAAAACAAGAGAAAACAGTTCATCTTCACATTGAAGGAGATTTTACTCTAAGGGATGGTAAGATATTTGTGAGTAAACTACAGACTAGCGAGCAGCCAATTACATTATGGACAGATCTGTTCAAAGTTATAAGCGATGTGTTAAAAAAAGATTTATAAACTATGTATATCGACGATAAGAAAGCAGTCGTATTCGTACCGAAAGACGAGTACGAAAAGATGAAAGAGCTGGCCAACGCCAACGCAGAAGAAATAGAGAAACGTGCCCTCGAAATGTGGGAAACAAAAGCAATTCCATGGCTTAAAGTCTCCATGGAGATACGAAGTAGCGGTGGACGTGACATTCTGGATTCAGAAGAATTTGAGTTCAGGACACATTCATACCTGCTAAACCCTTCAGGGATGTTCACTATCAAAGAAGAAGCCAGACAAAGATTTGATAAGATGCTTACTGGCTGGGCACGTCACATGATGGAGCTTCAGTTTGGTGAGCACATTTCAAAAATCAATTATATCAACGAACGATGCCACAAGGCAGATATATTGTGGAAGAGAATGCTAACCCCGGCCATTTGTGCAGGGATTGTCGCCTTCATTATGTTTGTCTGCTTAATATGGGTTTTACTTAACATACAATAATTATGACACCGGAAGAATACATAAAATCAAAAAGACGTGAAGATTATCCTGGAGGACAACTTTGTTACATTGTATCGGAAGAAACTGCCTTAAAAGCTGTAGAAATGGCAAGGGAGGAAAAGGAAAATTCAACAAAATTAAATTCGGGGATATTTGGACAGCAAGGTTGGATATGTCCAAAGTGCGGAAGGGTTTATTCTCCGTTCACATCAATGTGCAGTTATTGTTCAAATGGTAACAATTTTAATATAACTTGTCTTGGAAAATAAAATTAGAATCCACGAAAGCCGGAAGTCAAAACTTAAATGGAAGGATATTCCTAAATTTAAGGACAGTTACCGTTGGCCTGTAGTTCAGATACAGGAGCATGAAGGTATCCTTCACTTTAAGTTTTCCGGTGGCTCCAAATACTCTCCAAACACTTACTTCACGATTGAAGATTACCGGAGATACACAGCTTTGGGAATAATCAATTCTCTTGACGATATAGGTTTCTATACCCGGCACAGCTACGATGCAGTATTGAAGTTTTACCACGATAGAGGACTGGATTTAGGATTTGCAAGAAACTTTTTAAAACCATCAAAAGCATAGCACCATGTCAACAGAACGAAATATGAAAAATGAAAACTTTGTCACTTTTGAAGTAGCAAAGCTTCTTCAGGACAAAGGATATAGAGAAGACTGTCGTGCCAGTTACATAACGGATGAAACAGGACGGTCGGTGCTAAGCGTATTAACGTTCCACGTGAGGAAGTTCCGTCATCTGTTAAGATATACAAGATACCAGGGTGAATACCTGGCTCCCACGCTATACGCCGCGCAAAAATGGGTCCGCACAAAAGGAAAGATCCACATCGTTGTCGACCTCAACAAACACGGCTGGTACTACCGCCTGTACGACATGGAGGATCTGTCTCTCATATCGCAGATGGACGGATATACCGACACATTCGAGAAAGCTTTGAACGACGGAATAAAAGAGTCATTAACTTACTTATAAGAATCAGCTTATGTTTACACAACCTTGTTTTATCCGGAAGAACACACCGGAACTGCGGAAAAAGCTTCAGGAACTGGGGCAAAGAGCCAATACTCTTGACGATTTTAAGGGAGAATGGTTGGCGGCCAATTACGGAATGTATATTTCCGTGCAAGATGGATTTCAGCATCTTTATCCGAACGACATTGACTGCGGTACTAACGAAGACCTGTTTCTGGCAATAGCATCATTACGTGACGATACAGATAAAGGACAATGGATTATATATGATAGCATGGACGCTGTAATAGAAAGCTTTCGTGTATATGAATGGTTTATCTTCAATGAAGATAAAATTGAGGATATGTTTTTTTACGACTGTCTTTATCTCAATACACACAAAGCCACCGTTCAGGAACTAATTGAACATTTCAGCAAAAAGGAGGAAGAGCCATGATATTCATACCAGAAGATTTCAAATCTATTCGCATTAAAAAGACCAACATCGTGGCAAAACGCCTGCTGGAAGGAACCATAAGAGAGATAAAGAAATGTCCGAAAGGAGATTGCGTTATATTACTGCAACAGTGCGCACCATGGCGCCCGGATGACTATAATATAGAATACAAGGAAATGTCAGCTGGATTCAAGATATTCAAAAGATACCTGAATATAAAAGGATTCCAGGATGTAAAATACTCCGAGCATATAGACCGTTTGGGTTGGACCGTATTCTTTTATCTCCGGTTTGAAATAGACAAATACCTGATAGAATCATGCCAAATGCGAACGTCGAAAAGATAAAGGCCAGTCTGCTGAAAGAAATCAAAGGAGTGTTCTGTGAAGGATATTGTCTTTACTACAAAGACGATTACTACTGCGGAGCCTGCCCGTTGAACGACACAAGCAACTGGCTCAACCGGAAGAAACCCATTGCGAGGGAAGAAAAACTACGCACCGTGAATTTCTGCAACGACTGCATCCATTTCCGCCCGCTGAAAGAAGGGGAGAAGCAAAAACCAAACAGTCAGCTTTGCGAATTTGTCCGTCCTCTCAGGTTCAGGGTAGGGAATGGATACAATGGGGAAGATACAGGTTTCTTCCTTCCCGGGTGCAAGGACTACAAAAAGGAAGAGCGAGAATGCCTCACGTGCCTTCATTTCCTTCCATCGGAGGATTCAGAAGCGGGTGAATGCAGGCTCTATTCTGACACAGCGTACAGCCATTATTTATGCAATGATTGGAAGTCTAAAAAGTAAAGTTTATGGAAGGAGAAACAGAATTAGTAACTATATCGCTTTCTAAATGTTTTTCAGGTGAAAATGAGGTGTCGATGGATTCTTTCGTTATAAAGAAAAATCGGAAAACTGCTCGTGCTAAAGTTAAAAGAGAAACATTTATTTCTGACGAAGAATTAGAAAAACGATTAGGTGATAGTATTAATATTCCTACTCATGAAGAACCGAGTATAAAGGCCTTTATAGATCATAACTCTGGTCGATTAATAAAAGGTTTGGATAAATGGCTGTAGGAGAAGTAGAACTAATAGTGAAAGAGTAAAATGGACGCAATACGATTTTTAAAGGGACGCATGAAAGTATGGTGCAGAAGCCGGGTAAGATGGGAGAGAGAAAATCTTTACCTTCTCCCCAGTGGAGATTTCACGGACGACCAAGACCGGCTGCACAGGCGCGAAGACCATACAGCATACGTCACCCTGGAGGATGCGATTTCAGCCATCCGGATGGTGGAAGAAAAGTTCCTTTCCGATAAAGAAACAGAACTTCAACGGTTAGAATCGGAGAATTACTTATTGCATAAAGCCAGAGTAATATCTGGGGAGGTAACAGATATAGAAAAAAATAAATGTATAACCTACGAAAAAACATTAGAGGAGAAATTAAAAGAAGTAAGAATGGATTACATTTTTGGTAAAAGCGCATTGAATATTTTGATTAATGCCATAAGTATATGGAATACCGTCTATCTGGAAAAGGCCGTAGAATACCAAAAGAAATATAAAGGTATAGATGAAAATTTATTAAAGCATATATCACCCTTAAATTGGTCACACATAAATTT